>Ga0115011_10002023_pt1 | contig 14234 bp, 11 predicted proteins | sample TroAtlMetagenome_2_FD_88705 | JGI IMG/M metagenome (GOLD analysis project Ga0115011, IMG submission 88705) | Marine eukaryotic phytoplankton communities from Atlantic Ocean - Tropical Atlantic ANT8 Metagenome | ecosystem: Environmental > Aquatic > Marine > Oceanic | place: Tropical Atlantic...
CTTAGTAGCACCTGGTCTTTTAAGAACACATGAAAATAAGTTTATTTTATCGTAACGTCCTAAATCTTCTCCCGTAGATGAAAAGTTGTAACATCTATTAACAATCTGCCCCTCTTTATTTAGGGTGGCAGCAGAACCCCCTAGAACGAAAATCGAATTGTCTTTGGCAAGGCTTTGAATATTCTTGTAATGCTCATTTTTATCTTCGACTAGATAGGGGGTTGGATTCCTTCCATCGCTCATAGAGTAAAAGCACTCTGGCAAAAAAACAGCCTCAGCTCCTATATCCTTGGCTTCTTTTATAAAAGAATCTATCTTAGATAAGTTGTCTTTAAATTCTAAGGTTGAGCAAATCTGGATAATACCGATTTTCAAACTTAACTACCTCTAACTTTCTTCCCAATAGCGAAGTAATCTATTCCCTCCTCCAAGACTTTCTCTGTTGGAAACAAATTTCTTGCATCAAAGATCACAGGTGTTTCTAAACTCATTTTAATTTTTTCAAAGCTAGGGTAACGAAATTCCCCCCACTCTGTCATAACAATAAGACCATTACTACCTTGAAGAGCAAGATCCTTATTTTCACAAACTGAAATTCCTTTAACCAAATCAGGAGCCGATTCTTTTATAACGGTCATAAAGTTCTCTGCTCCCTCAGGGTCATAAACTTGAAGTCTAGCACCTTCAGAGAGCAACAATTCGGCCATGACAAGAGAAGAAGACTCTCTTACATCATCCGTATTCGCCTTAAAAGAAAGCCCCCAAAAAGTGAATATCTTTCCTTCCAACTTTCCTTTGAAATAATCTTTAATTTTATAGAACATAACCTTTTTTTGTTTTTCATTCACACTCTCTGTGGCCATTATTAATTCCAGAGGAAGATCATATTCCTGCCCAGTTTGCACCAAAGCTTGAACATCCTTTGGAAAACAACTTCCCCCATATCCAGGACCAGGATAAAGAAAGTGTCCTCCAATTCTGTCATCAGTGGCCATGCCTTCACGAACTTCTTCAATATCAGCGCCAGTTAAATCGCAAAGCCTGGATATCTCATTAATGAAAGAAATTTTAGTCGCAAGAAAGCAGTTGGCTGCATACTTTGTCATCTCAGCTGATAAGTTGGACATTTCTAAATATTGAGAGCCGCTAACAAGAGGAGAAAAAAGTTCTTTCAATATATCCTTAACAAAAGAATCACTATATCCTACGACCACCCTATCAGGTTCCATAAAATCTTTGACAGCACTTCCTTCTCTCAAAAACTCCGGATTATTGACGACAGCAAACCTCTTTGTCGTCACGCTAGAAATAACCTCTTGAACCTTTCTGTGGGTACCAACTGGGACAGTAGATTTTATAACGACAACGGTATCATCGCTTAAATTTTCTCCCACATCTTTTGCAGCTTGAAAAAGATACTCAAGGTTTGCTTTTCCATTCGACTGAGGAGGAGTCCCTACAGCTAAAAAAACAATCTTAGAACGCCCCACAGATGAATAATCAGAAGAGAACTTTAACCTCTCCTCCATTCTATTTTTCTCAACAAGCTCTTTCAAACCTGGTTCAAAAATAGGTACCTGCCCATTATTTAGAGAATCTATCTTTTCTTTATTAATATCAATACAAGAAACCTTATTTCCAATTTCGGAGAAGCACGTACCAGCAACAAGTCCAACGTAACCTGTGCCAACAACACTCAATTCCATAAAAGACTCCCTAAAAAGAATTTTTGATATTACTACCCAAGATGAGTAACATAACACTTATAAGATATTAAGAGAAATCTACTCATTATAATAGAGGAAGATTAAACAATGCCAGGCATTATACTTAAATTTTCACTTTCAATTTTATTAATTTTTTGGCTTCTAAAAAGTGGAAAGCTTGACTTCACACTAACCACTACATTTTTCAAAGAACACATACCAACAGTTTTTCTATTTTTCTTTTTTTATTCTATTTGCTCCATTTTAGGAGCCATCAGATGGAAGATGCTTTTACAATCTCGAGGGTTAGAAAAATATTCCTTCACCCTCATTTTCAAAACGCATTGGATTGGCCTTTTTTTTAACTCAATTTTGCCAGGGGCTGTTACAGGGGATTTAGTTAAACTTGCCTATAAAAAACATATCAATCCCGACTTGAGCAAGACGTTTTTCCTAGGAACAATTTTTTTGGATAGGCTCATTGGTCTCCTGGGCCTCATTACTCTTATGGGTCTCTTTTCATTAATCAATTATACTGAAATTTTAGCTATCTCAAGCCAATTAAAAAGGATTGTGCATTTTAACTTCTTCATTTTTTTAGGAGCTATTTTCTTAACAACACTTTTACTTCTTCCCAAAAAAATTCAAACATTTTTTCTGAAATTTTTTAGCAAAATTCCAATCATTGGAAATAAAGCGAGTTATTTTTTCGAACAAATCTGGATTATTGGAAGTAAAAGAACACTGTTTGTAGGTTGCCTTTTTTTGAGTATGTTCATACAAATCATTTCAATTTTTCTTTTCTGGAAAGTGGTCTCCCCTCTTACAGATCAAATTTTTCCTCTATACCAAGCATTTATAGTCGCCCCCCTTGGGCTTATAAGCATGGCCTTACCCTTAGCTCCTAGTGGTCTTGGTGTAGGTCATGCAGTTTTTGAAACGCTCCTTTCTTTTTTCAAAATAAGTCAGGGAGCTTCTCTTTTCAACGTCTACTTTATTTGCATAGTTCTTTTTAATTTGACTGGTTCCATTCCGTACATTATTTCAAGTTTGAAAATAAAGTCCACACATAATGACCTAAAGGAACTAAGACCAACCCCTGAAAGTTAGAGGTCAAAAGAAAAAATTCTATCGGGCTCTATATGACCATATCTAACCCATTTAGTCTTTAAAGACTCAACCTTTAATAAAAACTCTGACTCTTGTTTAATGTCATTAAGCTTTCTTAATTTTTTTGACTGCTTTTTAAGCTTCCCTTTAATTTCTTTGGGAAGAAGGCATAAACCAGGTAATAGATAATGATTATCTTCACACTTTATTGTCCTACCAATGAAAATATCTTCTTTAAGAAGTCCTGGTGGGTTACTCTCCTTTGGAAGAACAAATTTATAGTTATGAAGTAGATCCTTAAACCCACAAAAACCTCTGAAAGTCTTTCCGCAATATTCAAACAAAGAGTAGTACATTTCCTTCAAAGAAACACTTAAAGCTTCGTCTAATTTATTTTCTTCAACGTAATCATAGATGGCTGCACGAGATGATAGTTTTGATACAAATTGAAAGATATACCAGTCATTAAAAGAGTTCATACGAAGTTCATAGTCTTCGTCATCTTCATTAACCTGTCCAGTTAGGTTAAAATACTCATCTCTTGCCTCTAAAAGCATTTCGTAATGCCTTCCCGAGGTATAATGAGTAAGTACCCTTTCTAAATGCAACTTTATTTCATTTTTCATATTAGCTAAAGTATGAACACTAAAAGAAAAATTGGCCAGTCAAAACACAACAACAACTTTGCCATGGCTTCAATCTTCAACTTTTAAAACAGCAAGAAAAGCTTCTTGAGGTACTTCGACACTACCTACCATTTTCATTCTCTTTTTACCTTTCTTTTGCTTTTCCAAAAGCTTTCTTTTCCTCGAAATATCTCCCCCATAACACTTTGCAAGAACGTTCTTCCTCAAGGCTTTGATAGTTTCTCTCGCCAAGATTTTTGCACCAACAGCTGCTTGAATAGCAATATCAAACTGCTGCCGGTTAATAAGTTTTTGAAGCTTAGAAGTTAACGCCCTTCCCTTAAATTGTGCACTTTGTTTATGCGTTATCAAGGATAATGCATCAACACTATCTCCATTTAGAAGGATATCAAGCTTTACAAGATCAGACTCTTGATATCCGACAACTTCATAATCCATACTTGCATAACCTTTACTTAAACCCTTCAACTTATCATAAAAATCAAACACCATTTCACTTAAAGGCAGGTTATAAATTAGTTGAACTCTATCAGTAGTAATGTACTTTATTTGTTTTTGCTCCCCCCTTCTCTCGGTGCAAAGCTTAATAATCTTACCTACAAATTCATTTGGGAGGTGAATTGAGATTTCTACCATCGGCTCACTAATTGATTCTATAAGCGATATATCAGGCAACTCAGAAGGGTTATCTATAAGAAGTTCTTCATTCTTTGATGTCTTAACCTTATAACTACATGAAGGAGCTGTCGAAATGAGGTTTAACTCAAATTCTCTTTCTAGCCTTTCTTGAATAATATTCATATGCAATAAGCCTAAAAAACCGCACCTAAAACCAAGGCCCAAAGCAGTTGAATTCTCCGGTTCGTAACTAAAAGAGCTATCATTAAGGGCCAATTTTTCTAAAGAATCTTTTAAAATTTCGTAATCAACAGAGTCAACTGGAAAAATTCCACAAAAAACCATCTGTTTAATTTCTTTAAAGCCTTCAAGAGCAAGAGTCTTATCCTTACTTTTAGAACTTATGATTGTATCTCCGACACTTACATCCCTAATGGTCTTAATTCCGCATATTATCATCCCTACTTCACCAGCACCCAATTCTTTAACTTCACTAAAAAATGGGTTGTTAACTGCCAGTTTAAGGACCTCATAAGTTTGATCAGAGTACTTAAAAGTAATCTTATCTTTTAAATTTATTTTCCCCTCAAAAACTCTCACAAGTACGATAACACCTTGGTAAGGATCAAACCATGAATCAAATATAAGGGCTTGAAGCGGGTTATCCAAAGATCCCTTAGGAGCAGGAATTCTTTCTACAATTGTTTCAAGAAGGTCTTCAATTCCTAAGCCAGACTTAGCTGAAACTTCGTTAGCATCATTTGCATCAATTCCAATAATCTCCTCAATCTCCTCTTTAACCCTTTCCGAGTCAGCATGGGGAAGATCAATTTTGTTTAAAACTGGGAGTACTTCCACATCATTTTCAATTGCCATATAAACATTCGCTAATGTTTGGGCCTCAACCCCTTGTGAGGCATCAACCACTAATAAGGCTCCATCGCAAGAAGCTAAAGAGCGGCTAACTTCGTAAGAAAAGTCGACATGACCTGGAGTATCCAGGAGGTTCAAAAAATAAGTTTCTCCATCTTTTTGAGACTTATAGGTTATTCTAACCGTCTGGGCCTTAATGGTTATGCCTCGTTCTTTTTCTATATCCATATTATCCAAAAGGCGGTCTTCAGACTCTCTCTTGGAAACCGTATTGGTTTTCTCCATTAACCTATCAGCCAGCGTTGATTTGCCGTGGTCAATATGAGCAATAATAGAAAAGTTTCTAATTTTTGTAATATCCATAAATAAAAACCCAATTAAAAAAGAGGTCGTATTTGTCTAAAAACCTAAGAGGCTAAACAAACATTTCGGAGGAAAGTACCATAAGGTAGTAATCAAGTGAACTTTCTTTTCCACGAATTGGAATGACATTCCCATAGCCTGAAAAAACAACTTCTTGCAGCTCTATTTCCTTCTCTTTCCCTTCCTTTTCAACCTCAACCTCAACAATTTCGACGCCCAGCCCCGAATCATCTTCACCATCAACTTTTGGCTTTGCAGGGATAATAATTTTCATATTTTCAATTTTTGAACGTCTTTTTATGGCCATCTTATAACACTCAATGATGCTCTTCGGAACAAGAGTTTCGTCCATAACCTTTCCGATTACATCCTCTGACTGAACCCTCATCAAATTATAAAGGGAGCCATTCATATAAATGATTTTGCTGTCAGCATTTGCTACTAGAACTGGTTTTTTCCCCATATTTGCAAGAGCATCAAACTTTCTATTTTCTAGAGAAATCCTGTTCATTCTAAGTTCTTCAAACGTCTTAAAGCTATGTATCATTTTATTCATTTCACGAGCTATTTCACCAATTTCATCATCTTGATTATAAAAAATAGATACATCAAAATTACACTCTTGGAGCTCTCTCAATGCATCCTTAATTTTTTTAAATGGTAGGGCAATCTTTCCAGGCACAATAAAGCCCAAAAGAATGGTGGCAAAAAAGCCAATAATCAGAGTAAACATCATTTTCTTTTTAGTATCTTTAATGATTTCTCTAATTTGTTGATCTCTCTTCATAGACTGATTGTCTTGAAGTTCCTGTAGTTTTGTAAAAACGTTTAAAATCTTTTCAAAAAAATCACCAATACTCTTTCTAAGACCTACAATATTTTTATGGAAGGATGAAGATTTCTTTAAAACAATTTCCAGAGAAGTTATGTAAGCCAAAAGTTCACTTAGCTCTTTTTGACCTTGAGACTGGGTATCCAACAATCCTTTCAACTGATTCTTGCTTATTTTCAATTTATTTCTAAGTCTATCCAAAGAAGACTTTGATGGTTTCTTGCTAACAAGAATCACCCCTTGGGTTTCTAAAATTTGAAGAGTTGAAAGCCTGACTTCATTTGTAAGAGATGAAATCCTCATCGATTTACTCGTTATGCTCTCAATATTTGTATTCAGATTATGCAAGAAGTGAAAAACAACGAAAGAAAGAACCAACACAGCTAAGTTAGCTATAATAAAACTAATCGCAATTCTTTTTTTTAAAGAAAGATTCAACTCAATACTCCAAAAACGCTGCGCCTAACTCTTCTTTTCAACTACTCTTAACATCAAGCTTCTTCCAAATCACCGAATAGCCTGTTGAAATTCTTCTCAGAACCAACGAGCACGACGACGTCATTGGGCTCTATTACATCCATTGGCATAGGGCAGTCGTTAATATCAACTCTAAAAGCGGACTTACCCTCGTCAGTTATATAAGGCCGCTTCTTCTGCAGTGCAACTATATTTAAATTGTAATTCTGTCGAATTTTACTCTCAACTAAAGATTTTCCCTCGAACTTTTTACCTAGCCTAACTTCGACAATAGAATAGCCTGCAGCAAAGTTATACCTTTGTAATACGTGAGGAGCAATAATTTGGGAGGCAATTATTTCCCCCATCTCTTCCTCAACTTTAATAATTTCACTCGCACCGATTTCCTCAAGAACATGTTGATGAAGTGCACTTGTAGCCCTCGCGATAACCCTTCCAACCCCTAATTTTCTTAACATAGCAACGGCCATGACACTCATTTCAACGTTATCCCCAATGCCAACAATAGCGACATCCACATCCGAGATATTAACGGATCTAAGAGACCTCTCATCCGTAACATTTAGAGAAACTGCATGAGTTACCCGATCCTTAATTTTTTCTACAAGGAGGTCATCTTTATCTATAGCAATAACCTCCGCCCCTTTTTCAAAAAGCCTTACTGCAGTCTTTGCCCCAAATGTTCCCAAACCTATAACAGCAACTATCATTCCTTAAAACTCCTTCTCTATACGCTACCCCATCATGATCTTTCCATCTGGGTACTCGATATCTCCAGGCAACTTTTCTCTCTGAGCAACGGCAAGTATTAAAGTAAGAGGACCAATTCTCCCTATTAACATCAAAATGGCAATTAGGGATTTGCCAAGTAAAGAAAGAGAAGGAGTTACCCCTAAGCTCAGTCCGACAGTTCCCCCTGCACTTACCACCTCAAAAAAGATAGGTAAATAAGAAGTCGTCTCAGATTCAGCAAGCATCAAAATAAGTATGAAGACTAGAGTAACAATTATTGAAATCACGGCTAAAGCTGTAGCCCTTACAACCATGGGAGAGGGTATCACCCGATCAAATAAACCAACCTTTTTTCTTCCTAGAAGAGTAGACCTAATTCCTGCAAAAAGAATCGCTAGAGTTGTTGTTTTTATGCCACCACCAGTCGAGCCAGGACTTGCACCGACAAACATAAAGAAGACCATCCCAAAAATCGTGAATGGCGAAAAGCTTGTAAGTGGCACTGTATTAAAACCCGCTGTTCTCATTGTAATTGATTGAAAAAAGGATACCTGTATTTTCTCCCACAGAGTATAACTATCAAAAGATGTCAAAAACTCACTAAAAAAGATAAAAAGCATCCCCACCACAGTTAACACTATTGAGATTGATAGAACTACTTTAGTATGAAGGGAAAGCCTCGCTAAGCTTCTCCTTAAAACAATAAACTCCTTTAACTCCTTAAGCACAATGAAACCCAGTCCACCTAAAATTACGAGAAACGCTATTGTCCCATGAACAGTAGGGTTAACAGCATAACTCTCTAAAGAGTCGTCAAATAAGGAGAATCCTGCATTGCAAAAAGCAGATATGCTATGAAAAATACCGTAGTAGAGGGCCTTGCCAAACTCAAAACCCTCATCATAAAAAGCTAACGTGAGGACGATAGCGCCCCAAAGTTCAATGAAAAAAGTATATTTTACTATATTACCTACCATAGCGAGAAGGTCTTCCAGGCTAGATATATCCAACAAATCTTGCATGATGACACGGTCTTTCACACCCAAAGACTTTCCAAGCAAAATTGCCATAGATGAGTAAAGAGTCATAATACTTAACCCACCAATTTGAATAAGTATTAAAATAACAATTTGCCCAAAGAAACTAAAACTCTGATTTAAAGAAAATGTTGTTAAGCCAGTTACACATGTCGCAGATGTTGCCATAAAAAGCCCATCAATAAAGGACATATTTACGCCCTCTTTTTGAGACACGGGTAGGAGAAGTAGAAAGGTACCTAAAAGAATAACTGCAGAAAAAGAAAAAAGAACAAGTTGGGCTGGTCTAAGCTTAATCCCTTGAAATATAGCGTAACCCTGCCTCTGTTTGTTAAATCCTACTTCGGAGTCATCATCATAAATGGTCAGAACCGAGGATAATAAATGCGCTGAAGATAACCAAAAGGCAAACTCAACATCACCCCACGTTATAACAAGGGGCACAAAAATAACAAGGGAAAAAACATATTTCCTAACGAACTCTTCAAGGCTCCCTGCTTCAAGGTAGTTGGTGAAAACAACCAAAGCAATCACGATTGGAATGAAAAAAGCTCCAATCTCTATATAGTTTTTAAGTTCATCGCCCTGAAACTTAAAAGGAATCTTATCTGCGCTCTTCAAAGAAAAGAGCAGTATAAAAGAGCCATTAAAAAAAAGCTCTATAAGAAAAGGAAATTTTTTAAAGACCTGAGACATATAACCATCTTAATATCATTTAAATTTTTTTTAATCTAGGTATCTTCTTTACATCAAACTCATGAACCTTAAAAAATATCTAAGTCTACCACTCTAGACACTACGCAAAACAAAACTCATCAGGATTATTTTTGATTTAATTAGCTAAAATCGTTAAAATGGATCTGCACAAGCTTTTTGGCAAACCAAAACCAGTAAATGGAAAAGATGAGTTTTAGAAAGATGAGTTTTAAAAAGTTCAACCTTGTAAATTATCTATTTCTTTTCCTATTCTTATCCTGTTCCCTACTCACAGGAAACGATACTAAAACAAAGAAAGATAAAAGGGCCGAAATCTATTACTCTCACGGAACATCTAAACTTATTTTAAAAGACTACACCAATGCTCTGAAGTTTTTATTGAAAGCCAAATCACTAAAACCCAATGACACAAAAATCTTAAACAATTTAGCCATGACTTACTATTTCAAAAAGGACTTTAAAAAAAGCCAAGAAAACTTTTTAAAAGCCTTGCACTCCGATTCACAAAACTCCGATGCCAGAAACAACCTTGCCTCCCTCTACCTTAAGAGAGGACTTCTAAAAAAAGCAGAGAGAGAATACAGAAGAGTGCAGGAGAACCTTATATACCCTCACCAATACAGAGTAAGTTATAACCTAGCTTTAATTCACCTCAAAAGAGGGAAAATAAAAAGTGCTCTTAAGCATTTAAAAAGCTCAATTTCAGGAAAAAAGGACTATTGCCCCGCAAAATACCTCCTAGGAGAACTTTACTTCTCGCAAAAACTTTACGAATCGGCATACAAAAATTTCTTGGAAGCCTCTAAAGGTGCTTGCTACTCTGAGCCAGCTCCTCACTTTAAACAAGCCTTAGCATTAGAGAAGCTAGGAAAGTCACAAGAAGCTCAAAAAAAATATGAGTTAATTATTGAGAAGTTCCCTAATAGCAGTTTTGGAAACCTCGCAAAGAAAAAGACTCCCAAGATTATTGAGCCTTCATTTTTACAAGACTCTGAACTTTTAAAAGCAGAAAATAAAAAAAATAATTTAAAAGCCTTTAAGTTATTTGAAGGCTTCGAAAATCAAAAAAATACTGAAATAATGACTACTTCTCCTCGTTTTTAAGAAAAGGTAGGATAAAAATGGATCAAAAACAAGAAACTATTTCCAATGGCACAAACAGTGACTTTAAAACAATTGGAAACTTCCTAAAAAAACAAAGAGAACAACAAGAAATTCCTTTAAAAATTATTTCTCGAACAACAAAAATAAGCACGACTCTTCTCGAGTTACTTGAAGGTGATGAGCTTAACCAACTTCCCAATAAAGCCTACGTAAAAGGGTTTGTTAAATCGTATTGCAAAGCCCTATCGATTGACCAAAAAGAATGCTTAAAGCTATTAGAAAAAACTTATTCAATTCAATTTCCCCAAAAGCAACCAAACAACTTAATTAAGGAATACTCAACTACTCCTTCATCTAAAAAGCCTAAAACTGTGACGGCTCTTCTTATGTTAGTAATAGGAGTAGTCGCTTCCTCTTACCTCTTTAATGATGAAAAATCCTCCAAGCCAGAAGCGTCACTTGAAACCATCTCACACCAATCCCTAACAATAAAAACACCTCTTAAAGAAACAAAAGACGAGGTTAAGCTTGCACAGAACTCTATCAAAAAAAATAACCCTCAAACAGCGTTGACAATAAAAAAGCAAGCCGAAAATGGAAAAGAAAATAACCAGGTTAAAAAAGAGGTTATTGTTCAAAAAGAAGCCCAAAAAGTTGAAGTAAATGAGAAAACAAAAAAATACAAATTTTCTCCCATAAAAGGAGATCTCTTTACCTATAAAACTGACATTAAAAAAAGTGATCTAGAGCTCCTTCCTAAAAGTGTGAAGATTGATCCCTCTCCTCAAAAAGTTTATATTAAAGCAATGAACGGAGAGACTTGGATCACCTACAAAGTTGATGACAAGCCTATAAGACAGTTGTTCCTTAAAAAAGATAAAAACCTTTTTATAAAGGGCAGAGAAATGAGAATCTTTCTTGGGAACATTAACGCAACAAAAATCTTTGTTAATAATAAGCCCATATCTTATTTATCAAGAACAGGTGTGAAAAGCCTGATCATTCCAAAAAGAAATACTAGCAAATACAAGCTACCCTTATTCGTTTTTGAAGATAATGGAAGAGCAAGGACTTCTGATGAAGTCATAAAAGAAAAGTTATAAAAAAACTTCTTTATGTTCAGTCTAGGAAACCCAATTTAATCTTCTCATCAAAAAGAAGCATAAAAGCACGACCAAAGCAGACGGAGTCAAAATTGCTAATGAAGGGGACATCTCCCCTTTTTTTACAATACTTAAAAGAAAAAAGAAAACCCCATAATAGCCAATAATGGACAAAAAAAGAGCTCCGCTAAAACCTTTTTTCTTAAACCTGTTATGACCAAAAGAAAGACAAAACCCAAGAGTTACAAATATCACACATTGAATAGAGTTATTAATCCTCTGCCAATACTCTATCTCCAGGTTAAGAAGTCTCCTTCTAAGCCCTTTTAAATCTGTTACCTTTTTTTCTCCTGACTTTGATTTACTTATCTGACTTTTTATATTTTTCCTGAGTTCGATAATTTCAGTCGTGCTTCTCATTCCATCACGGGTAACAAACCCTATTTTTAGGTCACTAGACATAATAGGGAATTCGTATTCTTTAAATAAAATCTTTGCAACATCCTTATTACTTCTATTTATTTTAGCAATATTACCATCATATAAAAGCAACCTTATTTTAGGAGACCTCTCAGGTCCTTCCTGTGTTTTAATAAGAACACCTTTTTTAGCTAAAATTGACCTCTCATCAAAGCCTTCCCGGTTTCTAATGTGAATAAAAACGTCCTCAAGTAAAGTCCCTCTTTTTGAAACTTTCTCAGCATAAATAGTGGCTTTGGGAATTTCTGCATAAAACTGCTCTGATTTCACATTTCTTAAAATTGCCTTACTGGTTAATTTAATTACCGTATTTTTAAATTGAGTTTTAGAGTTAGGAATAATTTTAAGGTTTACTGAATAAAGGGCAAAGCCAATAAGAGTACCTATTAGTAAGAAAGGCAAAAAGATCTTATTTTTTGAAAAGCCAAAAGCTCTCATAGCTACGATTTCAGAGTCCTCAGCCAATTTGCTTAATGTAAACATCGTTGCAAACAAAATAGAAATGGGAATTGATAAAGGCGTAAAGCTTATAGCCATATGCCCAAACAATGCCAGAACTTCAGTAAGAGGAACATCTTTATTCAAAATAACTTTCACAAGGTTAAATAGTTGGAATGTCAGAAGGAAAATTACAAAAAATAAGGACCCCAATACAAAAGGGCCAACAAAGCTAGTAACTAAATACCTTTGAATCACACGCATAAAAACACCATAACGCACATCAAAACAGTCTGCCATTTGTTTTAGACAAAATTCAATGACTCGTGCTAGCTTAGCTTTTTCGTAAAAACATTGAAAACCTATATTTTAAAATGCAACACAACCCAATTCCCTGAGGAGCTTATATGAAGTTTATAGTTTCCACGAGTAGCCAGAATGATAAAAAAGTTCACGAACTTGTAATAATCCCTGCTTTTAAGTCAAAAAGTAAAAAAGCAATCAATATATCAGACTGGGATGCGTCTTATAAAAAAGCCTTTAGTAAAATCAAGGCTTCAAAGTTTTTTGAAGGTGCAAAAGGTCAAACTTTTAGCTTTCCGCTAGAAAATGGAACAACCGTTCTTGCTCTTGGCCTAGGTGAAAAAGAATCAGTCTCCCTCGAAACGCTAAGATGCGAAGCAGCAAGTGTGTGTAAAAAAATCTTGAACCAGCACTCAGAAGTTGTCTTAAGAGTTAGCCCATTTGCCATAAAGAAGGACCTTGAAGGATCTCTTGCCTCTATTATCCAAGGATTTCTTCTCTCTTCCTACAAATTTGAAAAACACTTATCGTCTAAGTCAGAACAAAAGTTAAAAAAAGTTGTGCTTGAGGTTGATAGCAAAGATACAAAAGTTGCCAAAAAAGCTCTTCAGGAAAGCTTAATCATTTGTGAATCAGTTAACTTTTGTCGAGACCTAGTAAATGAACCACCCAATGTCTTAAACTCCGAAACCTATGCGAAATTGGTTGAAAAAGACTCTAAAAAGCTCAATAGAGTTAAAGTTAAAGTTCTTGGAAGACAACAACTCAAAAAAGAAAAAATGGGAATGTTCCTTTCTGTAAATGCTGGTTCAGCCTATGAACCACGACTCGTTCACCTTACCTATACTCCCAAAAAAGTAACAAAAAAAACAAGACACATTGTACTCGTTGGAAAAGGGCTTACGTTTGACACTGGTGGTTATTCACTGAAGCCGTCTGGCTCAATGATGAATATGAAGTTTGATATGGCTGGCTCATCTACTGTTTACTCTGCTTTCAGAGCTGCTTCTCTTTTAAACTCAGACGTAAAAGTCACCTGCCTTTTAGGCATCACTGACAACGCTGTTAATGAGAAAGCTACAATGCCAGACTCTATTGTAACGGCTCGAAATGGGAAAACTGTTGAGATTTTAAATACAGACGCTGAAGGAAGACTCGTTCTTGGAGACGTCCTAAGTTATGCTAGTGACCTAAAACCTGACACCATAATTGATGCAGCCACCCTAACTGGTGCTTGCCTTGTATCCCTTGGGCACGAAATGTGTGGGTTAATGGCAAATAGCGATAAACTTGCAAGCAGCCTTCTTGAATCCGCCAAAGAGGTTGACGAATATATGTGGCAACTTCCTATAATTGACCCCTTTAGAAAAGACATGAAATCAAATATAGCTGACCTAAAAAACATGGGTGGCTCTAGATTTGGAGGCACATCAAAAGCTGCTGCCTTCTTAGAAAACTTTGTAGACCCTAAAATTGCTTGGGCCCACTTAGACATTGCAGGTATAGGAGATTCTCAATCCCACCTACCTTATTGCCCATCTAAAGGGGCTTCTGGCTCCATTGTTAGAACTCTTACTCATTACCTCACTAACGTATGAAAAAAAAACCATTTAGCATTGTTCTTTATGCGCCCGAAATTCCCGGCAACACCGGGTCTATCGGGCGGACTTGTCTTGCTCTAGATATAGATCTTA
>Ga0115011_10002024_pt1 | contig 14232 bp, 4 predicted proteins | sample TroAtlMetagenome_2_FD_88705 | JGI IMG/M metagenome (GOLD analysis project Ga0115011, IMG submission 88705) | Marine eukaryotic phytoplankton communities from Atlantic Ocean - Tropical Atlantic ANT8 Metagenome | ecosystem: Environmental > Aquatic > Marine > Oceanic | place: Tropical Atlantic...
AACGTTCGCTACCCGCAGCGGCAGCCAACTCGTAAGGCGTCATCATTGCCGTACTTCCAAGAGCAAGCGAACCCTTAACGAATTGACGGCGAGTGATCGGCGGTAGAATAATTGGCATTTTAAGTGATTTAAGGTAGCTCCTACGGGTGGATTCGAACTAAAGGCAACCAAACTGAAAGTCAAAGGTTTAAGAATTATGGGACACGCATTTCAGGCTTGGGTCGTCTTTCGTTATCTAAAGTTGACTCACAACTAATTAATCATCTGTATTGTCCTAGCTATCTCTAGCAAAGGTGAAGGCCCTAATCCTTTGAGGATCTGGCCCTTCAATGGCTCCGGCGCTTGGGTTCGAACCAAGGACCTAGCAGTTAGACTCTATGACCATATATTAACACCATCACAAGTGACATCTGGATCAGTTCATCATGGCCATCCCACTGACCGGAGTCAGCCAGTCTTACCACATTTTCTATCTCTCAACTGGCAAATCGAGTTCTAGGGTATGGAGACCTTGATCCGATAGAACGACGCATCGACTGGAGCGGAATCATCAGTAAGTGAGACAGTTTCATCGGCGTCAAGGGGACCCCGAGAGCTGACGGAAGTCCAATCTCCGGCCAGCCCGGTGTTACGCTGGAGAATGTAGATCCGACCTGCCTTACCAGCGCATTCTGAGAAAAACGTGGTTCCGGTCTTTATGGCTGTCGTGAATTTCAGGAAGTCGATCGAATTGTTCGGGTCGGTTCCCGCGGTGTATTCATTGATATTGGTCACTCCGTCCTTATCTGGGTCGGCAACGTCGGCTGCGACACCGCTGTCCAAAATAGTTCCGAAATTATCTTGGCGCCAGGTTTCCAGTGAGCTGGTCAACTTATCCTCTTTGTAAGTAAATGTGACAGTGGTGAATTGGCCCCCAGTCACCTCCACTACTTGCATTTTAGGAGCTTGGAATCCATCGACCGGTTTGAAAACGAGGTTGTATTTACCGGTAGACAGCCCGCTTTTAAGTGAGCTTCCCTGTCGCCAAGTAGATTCTGGAGCCAGTTGCCACCCTGCTCCCATTGCAGTTGCACTCGCAGGCTCAATCACTACCCGGAGCGCTCCGGGGTCGGTGGCGCTGATGTTTCCTGCAACGCTTGTATGGGTAATACCGCCCCCGGTGTTATTTTCACCACCATTACCACTAGCCTCGGCCCGCAAGAAAAGGTCCACTACATCGCTGTCGATCGCCCTGACGACGGCTTGGCCTGCACCACCGAGATAGATCGCGGCAGGATAAAAGGCACCGTTGGAATGACGAGCGAACAAAGGCCCACCCGAGATTCCCCCAACGCCATAAACTGCCGAGGTAGTCCAAGTCTCGCCGAAGGCCGGGGTCAAAGCATCGGTAAAAATCGGGGTCGCGTGTAGTTTGCCAAGTTTACTCTCCGGGATACCATCAACCGGGTAGCCAGCCAGCATCTTCTCCACCGAAGAACTCAGGAACTCGTTTTCGTCCTTGGCCTCGCTTGCCAGGAATCCACTAACACCACCGCGACCGGCCTCTTCCTGGAAATATAAGACGGCGTAGTCTAGGTCCTGGGACTCCGGCGTCCCTTCTCCTGGTTGCACTCCAGGTAGCTGTCGCGCATCCGCATAACCCGCAGCCAGATAATACCCCCGTGGAGTTTGCGGCATCGGTTCATGCTCAGAGGAGTGTCGCTGAAAGAGCCATTGCAGATCCGAAATGAAGCTCAAAGAACCGTCGTCGAAAACCACGTGGCCAGCTGTTGCAACAACTCGGCGCTTGACCACAAAGCCGGTGCTGGAACCCACCGAGCTCCGGATCTGCCCGAGATAAGCCAGAGGCAAGTCCTCATTATTTGAGACGTCCGTAAAGGAAACCTCCTCCGCTCCTTTACCGATAGGATTGTTGGCATAGGCGTAAGTCATGGTCAGTGCGCCTTGGATGCCATCTTCAACTATCACCGAGGTTATTGGTGGGGTGACCCGGTCTGCGACCGGCTTACTTTCCACCAGGTAAGTTCCCGGAGTCAGTCCGCTGATCTCTATGTCGCCGTCTCGCCAAACCGTTTCCCCTGCAAAGCGCCACTGTGCCCCTGTCAGGTTATCGGGTTTAAGAGACACCGTCAGGGCACCTGTGCCGCCAGCTAGTGTCTGAAAATACGTGGCTTCCAGAACTCGCTCCGGCTCACTGCTTGTCAAGCCTACGGGTTGGGTTGGAGGATTGATGTAGCCCGGCACCGGCCGAAACTCAATCAGGCGGTCTCCGCTGCCCAGATTTCCAACGATTTCTCCGGAAAGGCGCCACTGCCGTTCTCCGGCAAAGCGCCACCCTCCAATTTCTGGTGGATCAATATTTACCGTAACTTCACCCGTCGCCGTAGTTGGCGGATCGGGGAAAGTTTGATCCAGGCCGGATAGCAGGCTCAGTGAAAACGTTCCTGTCTCGCTCAGCCCCGTGCCCCCCGAACCAACCGCTCGGATCCGGTAATGATACGTTGTGCCTTGGGCCAATCCAGTAAGAGTGGCCTGAACTTCGGTTGAACCCTCGCCCGACACCACAGCAGGCGTCGCTGGCACCTTTATAGCGTCAGCTGATGTTTTATCTTCAGGCCAATATTCGAAATCAATGGTAGCGTCCGCCCCCCTAGCATCCACGCTCCCAACGACTTGGGCCCGAGTTGTTGATAGCGCGCTTGCACCAACAAGCACCGAAACCGGTTCGGTCAAGGTCCGAAAACTCCCCTGTCCACTCACTGCTGTCCCGCCAATACTAAAGGCCACAAGGCGGTAATAATATGTTTGCCCTGCATCTAGACCCGCAATTTGCGCACTAACCTCCGTATCCGCGCTGCCCGTTACCATTTCTGGCTCCGCCATGACAAAACTCGAAAAGCTATTTCCGTCAAGGCCATACTGAAAGATCACATCAGCATCGAAGTTACGGGAATTCACAAGGCCATTGAGACGCGCAGTCCCCGGAGTAATCTCGCTAGCTGGGACAATCGCAACAGTTGGTTTGGCAAGGGTCGAAAAACTCTGCACGGGACTAACCGTTTCGACAGCACTGCTTGTTATTATGCGGAAACGGTAATAATAAGTGGTGCCCACGCTGAGGCCACTCACGGTCCTGCCAACCTCTATCCCTTGATACCCGGCAAGGGTCAGCGGGATGGCGACCGTGTTCGAAAAAGTGACACCGTCGGTGCCGTATTCGATCAGAACCTCCTCAATAACTGATCCACGTGGGTTGACAATGGATCTCAGGACTGCGCTTGTGCTAGTCAGACCCTCCAAGGGCTGCGGTGGTGATAAAAGATAGGCTGTGGGAACTCCGCGATACACCAAGCGAAATATTGCACCACTTGTACCAAAAGCCGTTTGGGTGCCGTAAAGATCTCCATCGGGGCCCACCACGAGGGGGGCTTCCGAGGATCCATCACCCCTGAATTCGTGAAACGTCGTCACGACCCCCTCAGGAGTCATCTCGAAGATCGTCCCTTTGCCGTCTGCTCCGCCAGAGACTGTCGTTCCATAGAAGTCTCCGTCACTGCCCTCTACCAAGGGGACTGTGGGCTCCCAGCCATTATCGTCGGTTTCCCATGCACCAAAATCAAAGAGAATCGTTAATACTCCCTCTGGAGTAATCTTAAAGATCGTCCCTTTATCATCAGCGCCGCCGGAGGCTGTCGTTCCATAAAAATTCCCGTCTCCGCCCTGCATCAAGGCGGCCCGGGGATTCCTGCCAGCTTCGTCAGCCTGGCTTTCACCAAAATCAAAGAGGGTCGTTAAAGCTCCCCCGGGCGTCATCTTGAAGACCGTGCCGTCGTCGTCTATGCCTCCTGAAGGAGTCGTTCCGTAAAAATTCCCGTCACTATCCTGCACCATGGCGGCGGTGCCGGCGCTTCCAAGATTTTCGCCTTCGATACCAGTAAACTGAACAAGCGTCGTTAACAAGCCCGTAGGCGTAATCTTAAAAACTGTGCCGTGGTTGGTCGCGCCGCCTTCAGCAGTTGTTCCATAGAAGTTACCGTCGCTGCCCTGCACCAAAGCGGCTGTGGGAGAGTAACCATAATCTTCATTCTCGCTTCTACCGAACTCAACCAGCGTCGTTAACACTCCCTCAGGTGTGATCTTGAAAACTGTGCCCCGGTCGTTCGCACCGCCGAATTCAGTTGTTCCGTAAAAGTTTCCATCGCTGCCCAAAACTAGGGTGGCCTGAGGGGAACGTCCCAGATTGGGCTCTACTAATCCGGTAAACTCAACCAACCTCGTTGCTACGCCCGCAGGCGTAATCTTAAAGACCGTGCCGGAGTCAGTCGCACCATCGAATTCAGTTGTTCCATAGAAGTTTCCATCATCACCGAGGACCAACGCGGCTGCGGGACTGCCACCCACGCCGCCACCCCCCCTGGCAGCAAAGTCAACCAGAGTGGTCAATGTTCCCTCAGGTGTCAGTCTAAAGACCGTTCCCACATCATTACCGTCAAACCCACCTCTATTAGTCGTTCCATAGAAATCCCCACCACTGCTCAGGATCAAGGCACCCTCGGGAAAAGCCCCTACGTCGGCAGCCCCGGTTCCACTAAACTCAACCAGGGTCGTTAACACTCCCTCAGCTGTCATCCTAAAGATCGTGCCTTGATTGTCCGCGCCGCCTTCAGCAGTTGTTCCGTAAAATGTGCCGTCACTGCCCAGCACCAAGGCGGCACTACTTGGGGCCTCGACTCCAGTAAACTGCACAAGCGTCGTCAACTCCCCGCCAGGTGTGATCTTGAAAGCCGTCCCATAGCCGATCCCACCGAGATGGGTTGTTCCATAAAAGTCACCATCGTTGCCCTGCACCAAGGCTGCGTAAGGAAGGCTACCGTTGTCGTTTCTGCCGAATTCAAAGAGGGTGGTTAACAATCCCTCAGCTGTCATCCTGAAGATCGTGCCTTGGTCGCCTGCACCGCCAAAAGGAGTTGTTCCATAAAAGTTCCCGTCACTACCCTGCACCAAAGCTGCTTCGGGCGAGCTACCCAGATTAGGACCCTCGGTGCCGGTAAACTCTAGCAGAGTCGTTAACACGCCCGCAGGTGTCATCCTGAAGATTGTGCCGTGGTTAAGGATCGTGCCATCAACCTCGTCGAGGCCACTAGTCACTCCGTAAAAGTCTCCGTCGCTACCCTGAACCATAGTGGCTAGTTGATTCTCGCCCTCGGCAAACTCGACTAAGGTAGTAAACACTCCATCAGTGGTAACCTTGAAGATGGTAGCTGGAATATCGCCAAATCTTCCAGTTGTTCCATAGAATTCTCCATCACGAAACTGTAATAAGGTAACTCCCCCTAGGGCCCCTCCTTTATTGGGACCCTTCTTGCCCGAGAATTCAACCAGCGTCGTAATCACCCCGTCAGGAGTCATTTTAAAGAGCGTGCCATTGTCAGTTACACCACCGATAGAAGTCGCGCCGTAGAAATCGCCGTCGACACCCTGCACCAAACAGCCCAAGGGCAAACTGCCCGCTGAAGCTCCAAAGGTATACATTTTCTGGAATACAGGGTGGATGGACAGTTCCAGCAAAAACGGGCCTCGATCAATCGAATAACCTGTTACCCTCACCCGGTAGCTTGCACCTTCTTCGGCTGCCAATATCACTACAGCATCTCCTTCACCGTCCAGCGGATCACTCTCGTCAAGGACAGTCAGTGCTCCCACTTCTTCGCCAGTAAAAATGGCGAGTTGAGCATCCCAATCAGCCGTCAATCGAATGCTAAAAGTCCCGGTTGCAGGAGCTCTCCATGAATACCATACGGATCCGCCTGCATCGAATCCAGCGGTGGTTACCGGTTCACCGGGTTCCATAGTAGCGCCAAAATTGCTTCCGGATAGTTCTCCCTCCACCTCCGCCCCAACAACCACCTGTGCATCGGCAAAGTTGTCGTTTGCAGGCGATGGAACCTTGGACCATTCAAGCACAAACGGACCAGTCTCAGCTTGAAAGCCCGTGACCCGTATCCGGTAGTTTACACCTTCGTTGACCCACAACATCACAAAATCGCCACCAGGAGGATCCGTATCGCTCTCACCATGAAGGGTCAGGCCCGAAAAATCTTCGCCACTAAAAATACCAAGTTGGGAATCAAAGTCAGCTGTCAATTCAAACCTAAAAACTCCGGTTTCGGGAGCTTCCCATGAAAACCATACGGACCCGCCTGCCTCAAGTCCGGCGGTTGTTGTCAGTTCACCGTCTTCGAGAGTAGCATTCACATTACTTCCCGATACATTTCCTGAGACTTCGGTAATCACCTGTGAATTAGCAAAGTTGTTATTTGTAGGCTCCTGCCCACTAAGCGAATCCCCAAGGCAGAGAATCAGAACGAGCAGAAGATTTTGCCACCCAAATCTCATATTAAACCTTTTTGATTATACGTCTTATTCATCTATTAATATTAATCCATGTTTTTTGATAATCACGAACTTTAAGAAGAGTATTCGGAAATCCGATCAAATTGAAATCACAAAATAAGAATTTTAGGTGCAGGCAATGCACTAAAATTTACCCTTGTTCGGACTAGTGAAAATCGCTATCCTCTCAACCAAAATGTTCGGTAATTTACGTTCACCCTATTTACGTTCAATGCTGATCGGCCGTTTATTCATCCCTGTATGGGTTTGCGGAATCTCTTTGGGAATCGCAAGTGCACAAGATGCGAAAGTGCTTGCCGCTGAAAATATAGTTCAGTCCTCGACGGGGGGAGGCTGGAAGCCCGCAGGGACAGGCCAGTCGCTGGCAGTCGGTGACAGAATAAGGACGAGACAGCGAAGCCGTGCGACGCTGAAACTTACCGACCTTTACACAATGCGGTTGAAGCAGTTCACAACGGTTCAGTTAACCCGCGGACTTTTTGAAGACGATAAGTCAAAGCTAGACCTGAAAGGTGGCGCGGCGTTTATTTTTAGCCGGGAGAAAGATGGCGAGATCGATATTTCGACTCCGGCTGCTAACGGCGCGATGCGAGGAACGCAACTTTATGTTCAGGTGTCGGAAAACGGGTTGTCGAAATTTCAGGTGCTAGAAGGCCAGGTGATATTGAAAAACCAGCAGGGAGAACTGGTCTTAGACGCCGGGGAAGCTGGCGAAGCGTTGCCGGGGCAGTCTCCGAAAAAAACCGCTGCAATTATAGTATCCAACCTACTCCAGTGGGCACTTCATTACCCGGCGATTCTTGATCCTTCCGAACTCGAAATGAGCCAAGACGACCGCCTCGCGGCAAGTGATTCATTACGAGCCTATGGTGCTGGGGATCTACTCGGAGCGCTCGAGAAATATCCAGAAAATGCCGCCGCCAGTATCGGAGGGAAACTATACAGAGCTGGGGTATTATTAGGTGTTGGTCGCGTAGACGAAGCTCGTGCCGGACTCGGCGAAGTGGCTGCTGACAATCCTAGCCGGAGAGCCATCGAAAGGATGATCGCGGCGGTGAAGTTCAACGAAAAAAAGGCGCGGGATCCGAAGTCTTTTGTAACTTCCGGGGAGGCAATGGCGGAGAGCTATTATCTACAATCGCGCTCGGATCTTAATGGCGCGCGGGAGGCGGCGCGTCTAGCCACACGGATAACTCCCAAAAACGGCTACGCTTGGACGCGTTTGGCGGAACTGGAGTTTTCCTTTTCCCGGACCAAAGAGGCCACGGCGGCACTTGAAAGGGCCTTACGCCTCACGCCGAAAAATGCACAAGCACATGCTTTGAAAGGGTTCGTTCTGAGTGCGGATAACTTGATTGATGAAGCACGGCAGTCTTTTGAGGAAGCCGTCCGTCTGGACGGTGCACTGGGAAATGGGTGGTTGGGCCTAGGACTAACCAAAATCAAAAGGGGCGACCTCGAAAGCGGGCGTGAAGATCTTCAGACGGCAGCAACAGTCGAGCCGACGGTCTCGGGATTTCACAGCTATCTGGGGAAAGCCTTCAGCATGGAGGACAAACCGGTCGATGCACGTAAGGATTTGGATCTAGCAAAAAAATTGGATCCTAAAGACCCGACCCCGCTTCTCTATTCCGCCCTCGAACTACAACAGCGGAACCGGACTAACCAAGCGATTACGGATCTCGAGAAGTCGATCGAATTGAATGACAATCGCCGGGTGTTCCGCTCGAAGCAATTACTGGACCAAGACAAGGCCGTGCGGAGTGCTAACCTTGCGAAGATCTATCAGAATGCTGGAATGCGCAATGTGGCTGTGCGTGAGGCGACCCACGCTGTGGAGAACGATTATACAAATCCCTCCGCCCACCTGTTTCTGGCCAACTCGTTCAACGCCTTGCGGGATCGGAAGCGGATCGAGCTCCGATACGAAACGCCCTGGTTCAATGAACTCCTGCTTTCAAACCTTCTTTCGCCCGTAGGTGGAGGGCAATTATCCCAGTTCGTTTCCCAGCAGGAATACTCAAGACTGATGGAAGAGGATGGGATGGGCGCAAGTTTTTCGAGCGAATGGCGGAGCACTGAGGAGCTTCGCTCAAATGCATCGGTGTTCGGGACATCGGGGAATGTGAGCTTTGGTATTGATGCCTACTACCGTGACGATCCCGGGGACCGACTGAACTCGGAGGCGAATCTCCAAGAGCTTTACGGTCAGCTCAAGTGGCAGCCAACCCCAGACGACGTTTTCTATTTTCTCGGAAAATGGGCGGACCAACAGAGCGGGGACAATTTCGAGACCTATGACAATCTGCCATTAGCTCCTGGTCTAGACTTTGAAGAATCTCAGGACCCTGGTCTTTTACTTGGCGGCTGGAACCATCGGTGGGCACCTGGCTCCCACACCCTTTTTCTGGCTGGACGATTGAGCGCGGACCAGCGCCTAACCGACCCGTCGGCACAGCAGTTATTAATCGAGAGGGACAGCGCAGGGCTTCGTCCGGGCTTTATCCAACCGAACAATTTTGGATTCGATCAATTCACCGATCCGGCCTTAAGAAATGCGGATCCGGCTGCGGTATCGCTCGGGACCGACTGGCAGTCGCTGGTGTATTCCGATAATCTTAGCCAGGGAATCAGGCCCTACCTAGGGCAGGGAGACGTGGTCGGGGTAAGTTCGGCGCCTTTTGCCTTCGATACGAATCGATCATTTGAAATCTACACTGCGGAGATCCAGCAAATCCTGCAGTCCGATCAAAACCTGATCGTCGCGGGCGGACGCCTGCAGACAGGCAAGTTTGAGACTCAGAGTAATCTCTCGCTGGTTCGCCCGAATTTCGCCGGAGGCTTTTCAACTCCGGCCGACCTTCAAAGAACCGAGGCTGATTTCCAGCGAATGACCATTTATGGATATGACTACTGGAATGTTATCAAGGATCTGACGCTTATTGGCGGGTTTTCGTGGGACAAGATCGAGCACCCGGACAATTTCCGGAATCCACCTGTAAATGACCTTCAACGAGAGAAAGACCGCCTTTCCGGAAAATTTGGGTTTAGGTATTCTCCATCGCGCCAGTTCAGGATGCGCGGAGTTTACACTGAGGGAATGGGGGGCGTGACTTTCGATGAAAGTGTCCGCTTGGAACCGGTTCAACTGGCCGGATTCAACCAGGCATACCGAACGGTCATTTCGGAATCTTTGGCTGGTTCAGTCGAGAACCCTTTCTATCAGATTGTGGGTCTTAGCGTTGAGGGAAGTTTTCCGAAACGGACATGGTGGGGTGCAAATTTAAGGGTAATCGAACAGGACGTGGATCGGACGATCGGCGCCTTTACCGGCTATGATTCCGGGGTTTTCCCCATCACGCCAGCCTTCTTTCCCGATAGTACGTCGCAGACACTCGACTACCGCGAAGTCTCTCACAATTTTACGCTCAATAAACTGATTGGAAATCAGCTAGCGGTTGGAGCAGGCTACCGGGCCACCCGCTCGGACCTGCGGACTGTGTTCCCGGAACTGGTAGCTTCGGGGGAACCTTTCGCAGATCTCAAGAATGCCGCGACCCTGCACGAAGTTAGCTTAAACGCTCACTGGAATTCACCAACCGGACTGTTCGCAACGGTTGAAGCGAACTGGTATAAGCAGGAACTGGACGACGACCCGCGGGGGCTCACTCCAGGCAAGGTAACCCGAACAGGTGATGACACCTTGCAGATCAACGCTCTAATCGGTTACCGCTTCAACCGCAACCAGAGCGAGATCAGTGTTGGTGTGCTCAATATCGGAGATCAAGATTACCGGTTCAGTCCCCTAAGTCCCTACGGAAACATTGCCCGGGAAAGGACTGCGGTGATCAATTACCGAATCAATTTTTAGATTAAAGATGTCGAGCCAATCCAATGCCAAGAGAAAGACGAGCCGAGTCGAGCGGAATGTTCGGCTGTCTGCCGCACTTGTCGGGATCGTATTAACCGTAGCAGCAGGGTACCTAGCGCTCAGTCGCATGGGGGGAGAACTTACCTACCTGAGCTATGATCTACCGTTTCTAGCATATCCTGACAAAACAGCGGATGAGGTGAGAATCGTCTATCTTGACGAGCTTGACGGCGCCTCACTGGACCGCAGCAACCAGGCGGCGCTTCTTGATAAACTGGGAGAAGCCGGAGCGCGCGCAGTGGTTTACGATCTAATATTCGATCTGCCGTCAAAAGATCCGGAGGTAGACGAGGCCTTCGCGGCGGCAATGCTGCGGTTCCGGGGGGTGGACGAAAACTGGGATCCTATCAAGGGGGCCCCACGACGCCACGTATTTCTTGCCTGCGGCCGTGAAAGCTACGAACAAGCGGGAGCCCTTGTCGAGAGACTAATTCCTCCAAACGATCAATTGATAGGTGCCGCCGATGACTTTGGTCTCGTTGCCCTAGTCACCGGCAAGAATTTCACGGTCCGGGAACTCATCACAGGCACCCCGGACGAACCCTCGTTAACGTGGAAAGCCGCTGCAGCTCTGGGAGGAGAATTGAATGAAGAAGATCGTCTTAATCCAAAAAGGTGGCTCAACTATGCTGGACCTCCACGGCGTCCCGGAAAAATCGATCAGGCGCCGGCGATTGTCTCGATTGGAGCATCAGAGGTTATGAGCGGTGTTCCGAGCCTTCTCCGGGATAAGATTGTGGTGGTGGGGGCAAAACCTGGGATCGTTGGAGCCGAGTTAGGTCTTGATCTGTTCTACACGCCTTTCCATCGCCTCGATTCAAGGGGCGATCTACCACCAATGAGCGGAGTGGAAATTCAGGCAAACGGGCTTATTAATCTGTTGCAACAAAACTGGCTCGTTCGCTCCAGCCAGCGATTCGATACCGTTCTTGTGATTCTCTCGGGAATCTTGGTCGGCTTTTTGTTTGCCTTGATGCGCCCCCTGCGTTCGATGATCGCGGCCGTGCTTTGCGTGGGGTTGTTGATTGCCGCAGGGATTACAGTCATGATACAGAACAACGTCTGGTTTCCATGGAGCGTGGTCGCCTTCCTTCAAGTTCCGGTGGCCCTTGGATGGGGATCCGGATCGCGATACTACATCGAGCGTTTTTTCAGGGTCAAACTTGGGAAAGAGCAACAGCAATTGAAGGATGCCTTTGAGAAATACCTTTCCCCACAAGCGCTCGACAAGCTTACCGAAGACGGCTTCCAGATGAAATTTGGAGGCGAGAAAGTGGAGACTGCAATGATGTTCACTGATCTCGAATCATTCACTAACATGTGCGAGCGGGTAGGTGATCCTGAACGAATTGTGGAAGCACTAAGTGACTATTTCGAGCGGACGACCGGGCATATTTTTGATCACGATGGGGTTGTGATTAAATTCATCGGCGATGCGATCTTCGCTGCTTGGGGGGCCCCGATTATTGATCCCCTGTCACCGCTTAAGGCGGCACGGGCTGCGTGGCATCTATCCCAAGATGACTCCCTAGTGGTTGAAGGAGTCAATTTAAAAACAAGGATCGGGGTGCATTTCGGCGAAGTTGTTGCTGGAAACATCGGCAGCCGGAAGAGGGTGGACTACACGATGATCGGGGACGCGGTGAACCTTGCAGCACGTCTGGAAGGTCTGAACAAAATGTTCGGGACTCGGATCCTGATCAGCGAAGATGTTGAGAGCCGGCTGAATGGTGAATTCCATACCAGAAAATTGGGAAGTTTCCGGGTCAAGGGGCGGAAGGAACCAACGGCGGTTTTTGAATTAGTTGGGCCGGTTGCAGAGATCGAAAAACCAAAGTGGTCGGAGGTTTATGGAAAGGGAGTTGCTGCCCTAGAAAATGACGATTTCGAGAAAGCTCGCCAGTTTTTTGAAGAAGTGGATAGTTTGAGGGGGAATGGTGGAGATGGACCCTCGAGGTTCTTTCTCCATCTGCTGGAACGAGGTGAGCCGATCCATCAGGGTGTTTACGACATGACGGAAAAATAAGATGGTTGCCTACCTCTCCAGACTAAAGCGTCTATTGGCCTGTGTTTTCATCGGGGCTCTTATCGGCTTCGCGGTTTATCTGTTCAAATTGCAGAACAAAAGCGAATCCATTGCGAAAGGAGAAGTGGGAGAAAGTGACTTCCACGAAGCTCGGATCGTCGATTTGAAATGGGATCGAGAGATTCGGGAAATTCCGGACTCGTTAGCTTCGCTGAGGGAAAAACTCTCTGCCAAGCCACGCTCTGAAGCTGTTGGCGAAATCGAGGTGTTTCTACGTAACGGAAAAGATAGGAAAACCGGTCTAATCTTGAAGTTTGGTAAGGGGGGCAAAATCGAAGGTTGGCCAACCCTGCGGGTCTTTCTTTTGGATCTCCTTCTTGAGCTCGACCCTGAGGCGGCAGCTCGAATTAGTAGGGAGATCCTATCGTCTAAAACATCTGCAGACGAGTGGGCAATTGCTCTTAGGAACGTGGCGAAGGGTGAGCGCATAGGAAGGAACAGGGATTACCTTCGAACAAGAGCTGAAGAGTTGATCACTACGCCCGAGTGGCAAGCGCAGCCTTCTATTGGATACTTGAATGCATTCGATGTTCTTGTCTATACTGAAGCTATTGAGAGTTCGCCCCTGCTTTCTGGATTGATCCAGCAGAAAGACCGTCGCGACCTTGCCCACGCGAGCTTTCTTACAATGGACCGTTTGGTGCAACGCCGGCCGCTTGATATGTTGACGCGATTGAAAGCAGACCGTGCACTTCAAGAAAGTAGACCCGAAATGACTGCACAGCAGTTTGCCCGAGCCGATCTTCGTGACATCTCGCAACAAGCAATTGTGAAATCGTGGCTTCTCGATCCCTCCCGCACGCCAAAACAGCTTCAAAATTTCTCCGCTATTTTTCCCAACAACAACAAATTAATTTCGCACAACTTACTCACTTCCCAAGAACAGGTTTCCGGAGCGGATTTGACTGCCCATGATCGGGACGTCTTGGCAGTCATTCAAGACTGGAAAACGGATCCTGTGTTCGAATCGCGAACCCAGTATCTTGAAGTCATGGCTAAACGTGTTTCCCAATTCGTCAAGAGTGCTGATAGCTCTTCACGTTAAGGATTCCTAAGAAATCGCTTTTCCCACCCTGAATTCTTGAAACTTCAGGATTAGGCCAGTGTTTGCCCCCCACTGTTCCAAACCCAACCAACGCTCATACCCCCAAAAGCACTCTTTGCGTCTTTCTCATTCAGCCAATACACACCGCACACTCCTTACTTTTCTCCCACTGTTATAAAAGCCTACGGCTAACTACAGTTCGCTTATCTCAAGAGCTCTATTGAGCAAAGTTATAATTTATTTTTTGGCGGCTTAGATTTCGACGATGGTAAAAAACGCTGAAAGATAGAGAATAAAAAGATCCCTATCAGGCATAGCCATCACACTGACAGGTCAGATAGTTTGAGTTTGCAAGATCCCCCTTTTCTGACTACTCTACGAGTGACACCAACGAAAAAATAATCGATGAGCGAAGAATTACCAGCAGTAGGCTTTCTAGAGAATCTGGAAGATGAGGTCAGAACGCAACTTCTTTCGCAAGGGACCCTTTATACCCTTGCCTCCGGACAGCATATTATCGAGGAGGGAGCCGAACAGGATCACCTTTTTCTCGTTCTTGAGGGAGTTTTTGACGTATTCACAGAACAAAGAGGAAATCGCACCGCAGTTGGGACCATTACTGCTGGGGGAACGATTGGTGAGATCAACATCTTCAATCCGTCAACTTCAAGCGCCAAGGTCATCTCACGAGACGAAGGCAAGGTTTGGGCAATTGATCGCTCCGGACTCAATGCATTCGTGGAAGGAAATCCTCAA
>Ga0115011_10002025_pt1 | contig 14231 bp, 8 predicted proteins | sample TroAtlMetagenome_2_FD_88705 | JGI IMG/M metagenome (GOLD analysis project Ga0115011, IMG submission 88705) | Marine eukaryotic phytoplankton communities from Atlantic Ocean - Tropical Atlantic ANT8 Metagenome | ecosystem: Environmental > Aquatic > Marine > Oceanic | place: Tropical Atlantic...
GCGTTTGGCCAAGCGCTTGGTTTTTTTGAATTTGCGGAGGGAACTCCCACAGCGGCTTTCGCCCTTGTGGGCATGGGAAGTGTTCTGGCGGCAACGACTCGTTCTCCCTTGTTTGCGATGATTTTGATTTTTGAGATTTCTTTGATGTACGAGTTGATGCCGCCGTTGATGATTGGGTGCGTTGTGGCCACGTTGGTTTCCCGAAGTTTACACAAAGCATCTGTTTACACGGCGCCGCTTTATCGGCGTGGATTGATGCTGGATGAGGAGAGTCGGCAGATGGGATCGGCTACAGATCAGTGCATCGGGGACGTGATGGTCGGCCCAACCTCACCAATCAAGGAGACCGCCGTGCTGCCGGAGATTTCGGATATCTTTTTGAAGAGTCCGAGAAACTATCTGCCGGTGCTGAGTCAAGACAAGCGCCTGGTAGGCATCATCTCGTTGCAGGATGTGAAGGCGCACCTCAACGCCGGGGAGGAGCTGAGGGCGGTGATCGCGCTGGATTTGATGCGGCCGGTGGAGACCATGCTCACACCAAACGCCCGCCTGATGGATGCACTGCCTACAATCATGGGATCGGAGATGGAGATGATTCCGGTGGTAAATTCCGAACGGGAAATGCGCCTGGTTGGCTCGGTCTCGAGGGGCAAGACGCTTGGTCTTTTGTCCGATGCGATCGGTGAGAGTAGCCAGGAAAATCAAATCTGACCCAGCCGCGATTTCGCTTGGCCAAGCGGCTATTGATTCACGAAGTGGATATCGACCAGCTCGCCGGGGTGCAGGCTTATCGGCTTGCCATCATCGGCCTCAGCCGTTTTTAAATCGATTGTGAACGGCAGAACCTTTTTGTAGGCCGCACGATCGCGGAGGATTCCACTACCCACGGCCTCCAGTCGGTTGCTGACCTTGGAGACCTTGGCCTTGATGACCTGTTTACCACGGAGTCGACGCGTCCTCACTTCGACTTCGTCGCCGACCTTGGGTTCAAAGTTGATCGGCTGCGGAATATAGCCCACGACCTTTTTCACCTTGGACGAACTGATGGTGGCGATGGTTTCCCCGTCACCCACGCTCTCGCCAGACTGTTTGCTGATACTGCCAATTTTGCCATCGATCGGGGAGTTAAGGATGATAGGGTTGAGCAATTCCTCAACGCGGGCGAGACTTTGGTCGAGTTTTTCGATTCGCACCTTGTCCAGCTGACTTGCAGGGTCGCTATCTTGTGCCTCTCGCAGTGACTGTTCAATTGAGGATACCAATCCGGTTTTCTCCTCCACTCGCACCTTGTAACTGTCACGGTCGGTTTGGGCCTTGTTGTAAACAGACTCGGAGACAAGCTGATCCTTGAACAGCTTGGCTATGCGCTGGTATTCGCGCTCGGAGTTTTCGAACTCGATCTTGAGCGCTGCCAATGTGGTGCGCTCGTTTAGCCAGTCCAGTCGCAGTTGATTGTAGTCCAGCGTGGTTCGCGCGCGTTGCACCGGGTCGATGGTTAACGTCAGTAGATCCACCTGTGCGCGCACCCACTCGACCTGAGCATCGACGTAATTCGGATCGGTGGAGTAGTCCACCTCAGCGATCGGTTCGCCCATCTTGATTTCGTCGAACCGGCCAACATGAACCTCCTTCAGTAGACCGGCGCGGGGGCTGGAGATGACTATGTTATCCGAGCGTGCCTCGCCCACGACGGTCGAAGGCGCGATCTTGTTCCACCAGAGCAAGCCAAGACCGAGGATGCACAGCGAGAATACGATTAAAGGGAGTAAAATCTGCCGAAAGTCCTGCCACCGCTGCGCTGCCGGAATCGGAATGGGTTGTTTGTTGCTCATCTTAGATCTCCGATTCTTCTTCAGCCTTCAGGCCTGTCACACGGGAAACGCCATCCATTTCACGTAGTTCCACCAACAAATCCTCAAGCCTCGCAGGGTCGCGAAGCAGCAACCGGTAGGAGAAATCAACCCCGGTGGAGCCGTCCCCGGTTCGTTCGCTGACACAGCGCGAACGACGCGAGTGTCGCTTTAGGGCGTCATCCAATTCGCCGATCTCTGGAGTCGGACGTTGCCAGTGGAGATTCAAGATCGTGTCGTAACGATGGCGTGTTCCGAAGGAGGTCACCCGGATGTAGAACATGATCAGGCAGATCATTCCACACCCGGCGATGGCGGTGGAAAACTTAAGCGTTCCGCAAGCCATGCCCACCACGATGACCGACAGGATATAGGAGGTGTCGAGCGTGTCCCTCAAAATATTCCGGAAACGCACGATCGCGAACACTGCCATCAGGCCGAACGCCGTGACGAGGTTGTTCGAGAGAACGAGCATGACCATAGAGACGATCGTCGGGATGACGACGAGTGCGTTAACGAAGGAACGCGAGTACGACAACCCGGAATGAGTGAACATGTAAACCCACGCGATGGCGTGCCCGCAACAGAAGGCCAACAACAGCCCCATGAGCATCATGGGAACGTCGGTCGGTATCGGCGTGTAGTCGCCCTGTAAAAACCAGTGATCCATTTTATTAGTGTTGAACGACCTCCACATCGGAGGCCATGGGATGCCCGTGAGCGTCCAGACTCATGCGCACTTTGCTCTCGCCGATCAGCGTCACGCCGTCGACGTACTTCGCCGCGCCACACTGGGCGAGGCCGAAGATTCGCACCAACTCGCGAAACCAGTCAGGGTAGCGATTGGTAAATTTTAATTCCAGCACGATGTTGTCGCCGAAAACGTAATGAGGATCCGTCATCTCCGTCGACATCCGGTAGGTCGGGTCGACCTGAATCCGAGTCTCGCGATCCATTGTCACGCGCACGGAGTTGTCGTCGGTGCTGATCCACGCCTCACGGTAGTAGGCCACGTGTGCCTTGGGCGTGGCGTTCAATTCATTCATGTGATGAATGAACTGCTCGATGGCAGCGCGGTGTTGCGGGTCATCGCTGGCCATGTGTTCCGGCAATGGCAACTGCCCGGCCATGACCTGATCCAGCGCCTCGCGCTTCACCCCGCCCCGCTGTTTGGAGATTGTGTTGTCCGTCCGGCGCTTGATCTCGAAAAACACCGGAGCCTTCGGGCGATCCTCGTAAAATCGAATCCGTAACTTGTAACGGTTTTTGTCCCCGTTGATCGTGGTTTGGTAAAGTCTCAGGTCAGGCGAGTCGAGATATAGGCTGTGTACCGGATAAGACTTGTTCGGCTGGGTGGCCCCAAACGAGTCCAACTCGAGGTAGGAGGACACAAAATCGCGCACGGCCAAGGCCACATTCTCCCGAATGATGTACTTGTGCTCGTAGCGTTGTCTTTGCAGGTTGTCCGCCAAATCCTTGAAAAAGTTGTCGGGAAAAATACCAAGCCATTGCCAATCAGCACCGGCGGGCCCGGAAATTTAATGCCTAATACGCTATTGTCACGAAAAAGTTACAACCCGGAAACTGCCCGTTCAGGTGGTTTCAGCCGCTTGGCCAAGCGCTTGGTTTGCAGCCGTTTGCTCCGTTTTTAATCGTAGCTGCCCACAGGCGGCATCGATGTCAGTTCCCTTTTCGGTACGCACCGTCACACGGACCCCCCGGTGATGAAGTGCATCGCGAAAACGAGAGACCGTTTCACCGCTTGGCCTCTTCCATTCCAGCCCGCCAACCGGGTTATACGGGATTAGGTTCACCTTGCACTGCAGTCGCTTGGCCAAGCCGACCAGTGCCTCGACCTGATCCATGCCGGTGTTGATCTCGTCGATGAGAATGTACTCCACCCAAATCATCCTGCCCTTGGCCTGTTGATAGGCTTCACACGCGGAGAGCAACGCCTCCAGCGGATACTTCCGGTTAATCGGCATGATCTGGCTGCGCACCTCATCCGTGGCCCCGTGCAGCGAGATTGCCAAGTGATACTGCTGCGGCTCCTCCGCGAGCATTCGAATCTGCGGCACCAGGCCGCTAGTGGAAACCGTGATCTTGCGCGCGCCGATGTTCATCCCCCAAGGCGCGTTCAGGATGTGCAGCGACTTGGTCAGGTTGTCGTAATTGGCCAGCGGCTCGCCCATGCCCATGATGACAAGGTTGTTCACCAGTGTCTGGCCCTTTGGCAGAGTTTCCTCCGTATACTCTCCACTCTCAACAAGATGATTGCGGCGCCAACGCTCCACGGACAACACTTGATCCACGATCTCGAACACCTCGAGGTTTCGGCGATAACCCATGATGCCGCTCGCACAAAACTTGCAACCGTACGCGCAGCCGACCTGTGTCGAGACACACAACGTGTGCCGGTCACTCCGTTTGCCATCCTGCCCGACCGATGCCGGAATAAGCACGCTCTCGATGAACTCGCCATCGGCCAGCCGCCAGAGAAACTTGACCGTCCCGTCGCTCGAAACCTGTTCGCGGGCACACTCGAGCGACTGCAGACGAAAGGCCTCGGGCAACTGCGCTCGCAACTCCTGCGATAGGTCGGTCATCTCGTCGAAGGTGCACACCCTTTTTTTGTAGACCCAGTCCAGCAATTGGCGCGTGCGGTAACTCTTGTGCCCCCAACCGACCAACACTTCGCCGACCTCCGCATCGTTCAACGATCGCAGGTCACGCTGGGCGGCGGTAGCAGTCTCGTCCGGGACAATCATTCAGACAGGTAAAATTTCTGGGTGTATTCACGCACCATCCGGGTGGTGTCGTACTCGGCGGCCAAGGTTGCCATTGCGCGGCGGATTTTGCTAATCCAAGCCCGGGGAATCCCGTTCTCGTCCCGGTCATAAAAACAGGGCAACACCTCGCTCGAGAGCACCTTGTACAAATTCTCGCTGTCCACTCGGTCCTGCTCCTCGACGTTTTCCGGGTGCGCATCACCCCCGATCGCAAAGCCGTTGGTTCCGTCGTATCCCTCGCGCCACCAGCCGTCGAGGATGCTCATGTTTAGGCAGCCGTGTGCGGTGGTTTTCATGCCACTGGTGCCGGAGGCTTCAAGCGGCCGGCGCGGGTTGTTCAGCCAAATGTCACAACCGGACACCATCTGCCGCGCCACGTGCACATCATAATTCTCTAGGAAAACGAGATGTCCGTTTAGCTCAGAATGATTACTCAGGTGGATGATTTTCTGGATAAGCCGTTTCCCTTCGTCATCGCGCGGGTGCGCCTTTCCGGCGAAAATAAACTGCACCGGCTGCCGCAAATCACGCACCATCCGAACGAGGTTTTCGTATTGGTCAAAAATCAGCGGCGCACGTTTGTACGTCGCAAACCGCCGCGCGAAACCGATGGTCAACGCATCCGGGTTAAGCAGGTGATCGAACGCGATGAAATCGCTCGCATCGGATCGATGTTCCTGATCCTGCAATCGGCGACGCGAGAACTCGATCAACTCCCGGCGCAACCGATAACGCAGCGCCCAAAGTTCCTCGTCGCTGACGAACGCCGGATCCTCAACCTTGGCCCAAAACTCCGGCTTGGCCAGTTCCTCCGACCAATCCGCACCGGAATCCGCCTGGCCAAGTTTTCGACGCCAGAATTTCCGAACCGGCCCCTTCGTCCAGCCAGCCAGGTGGATGCCATTGGTCACGTGGCCGATCGGCACCTCGTCCACCGAGCCATTGGAATAAAGCCCCCACCACATTTCGCGGCTCACTGCCCCGTGCAGCTCGCTCACACCATTGGCCGCCCGTGCCGCTTTGAGCGCGAGGACGGTCATGCAAAATTCCTCGTTTTCGTCATCGGAATTCACTCGCCCAAGCGCTAGCAGCTCCTTGGCATCGACCTTGAGTTGGTCGTAAAAATGACGGGCCGCATAATCCATTAACCCCTGACTGAACCGGTCGTGTCCGGCCGGCACGGGCGTGTGCGTGGTAAACAAACACTGCCGCTTAATCTCTGCTAACGCATCGTGAAACCCAACTCCAGTATCGACCCGCTCCCGCATCAATTCCAATGCAAGAAACGCAGCGTGGCCTTCGTTCATGTGGAACACCGAAGGATCAACACCCAGCCGCCGCAGCAAACGAACGCCTCCCACGCCGAGCAGGATTTCCTGCATGATGCGGGTCGAGTTATCGCCGCCGTAGACACGTTGCGTGAGGTCACGAAAGTGCGGTTGGTTCTTCGGCAGATTGGCATCGATGAGATAAACCGGGCAGCGGCCGACGTTGACCACCCAGACCCTGAACTGCACCGGCTCCGCAGCAATCTCGACTTCGCAAACGATCGGCTGTCCCTCGACATCGAGCACTGGCTCAAGCGGGAGATTCGTCGGGTCGAGCTGGCTGTAATACTCCGTCTGCCAATTGTCGGAATTGATCGCCTGCTGAAAGTAGCCTTCGCGGTAAAACAGGCTTATGCCCACGAAGCCCAGCCCGAGGTCGCTGGCCGACTTGGCATGGTCGCCCGCCAACATCCCCAGCCCCCCGGCCGCGATAGGCAGAGTCTCGTGAAAACCAAACTCCGCGCTAAAATAGGCCACCGGCCGTTTGGCCAAGCCGGCCGCATTCGCTGCCGCCCACGTGTCGGTCGCGTACAGGTATTTGTCAAACTGCTGCAGCACGGACTGCACTCGGCCGTTAAACTCCTCGTCCAGCAATCGTACGCGCAGTTCTTCGTCGGACAACTCGCGCAGCACCGCTACGGCGTTGTGATAAAGGTTGCGCCACGCACGCGGCGAAAGTTCCTCAAAAATGTCCTGCGCATCCTGATTCCAGGTCCACCACAGGTTACGGGCCAACCTATTCAGGCCGGCGACAGTTGTCTCAATTTGGTTTTGCATCGCACTTCCACCCCAGAATAATTTGACTGCGGGACATACCGCCGTCCATAGAAACGCACTATACGCCGGCAGCCGCCCAACCGCAAGTTGGCGCTTGGCTAAGCGCTTGATTACGATCACTCGGCCGTGACGCTTGGCCAAGGCCAGTCGCCCTTATCAAATTCTATACTGATGTCCTTCCCGTGCGAGAGCACAAATTCACCGCCGTCGTCCTCCACATTGAAGCCGGTGGAATAAAGCGTGAACGAGTCGCCATCCGGTCGGTACACTAAGCCGCGATCATGAAACATATCCCCCGGTAACTTAGCCAGGTACGCCGGTACTAATTCAGCCAGCGTGGGGGGATAATTGCCCTTGGCCAAGCGATACCTCTCCAGCGCCGCCACGATCTTAGCTTGATCCAATCCGGCCTGAGCAGAGGTCATGTTGAGGATAATCTTGTCATAAGCCGGGATCAGCATGGCCGTGAAGGCATACCGAAACGCGAACGGCGCGTTGGTCAGTTTCTCAATCTCCTCCTCAGCCGTCGGAGTGTCCCGCATCGACACGCGGTGATTTTCCACGTCGATTTTCGCAAGCAAATTCTCGGTGATGATGCGATTGATGTGGTAGCGGTTCAGGCCCATAAAAAAACCGGGGTCGAATTCCTCCGCACCGGTGCCCGCAAGTTTTTCTGTTCCACCGTCGAGTTGCTCAAACCACATGTTCACAAGGTTTCGTTCCCCCCGGAAAGCCAACGAGGCGCCTTCCAGCAAATCGATCAACTCGATGGATTGTTGAAACTCTGCCAGTTGCGCATCCGACCATTTTTCCCCGTGCAGCCCGTCACAAAACGGGACAAGGTTCATTTGCAATATGGCAACCCTGACCAGTTGCGAAATGAGCATCGGCTCATCGGCAAACAGTTCGCTCGTGCGAATGCCAAGTAGCACGTCTGCCATCGCCCCATCGGTATCGCCCTTGGCCAGGAGCGCCGAAGCCCGAAGTGAATAGAGTTGGCTGGCATTCCTGAGTACGGCCAGATGTGGCAGCAAAGCCATGAACACGTCCTCATAACGAATATCAAAACGGCAGCCCGGTTTGGTCATCACTTTGGCCAACTCATCCAGATCAGCCTCGAACGGTTGGAGTGCATTCAGGATGGTATCCGCCGGTGTCGCTCCTTTCTTTGGCGGATTGTCGGCAGCGAGAATTGTCTCCTCCAAACCGGCCAAGTCTCTCCGTTCGCCCAACCGCCAATTCGCGGGGTATGGTTTCTTATTGGCATCCAACCTAAACCGATTGACCGATTTTTTTGCCGCTTCCGAATTATGATCAGGGTCCGAAAACAGTGGCTCAAACAAGGCGGACTTGGCGGCGTTTTGCTCATCCGGTATCGCCTCCGGGATAATACTTTCTAGATTAAACGACTCGCCCTTCGCCTCCCAATCCGCCTTCCACGCCAGCCAGCGCTTGTACCCGCTGACATCGAACGCATTCCACAAAACTGCAGCCACGACCACGAACGCAAGCACGCCGCCCCCGATACGAATCAGAATGTGAGCCGAGAACAGCCAGCGAAAGAATCTTTCGAAAGTCAGCATGGAGCCAGATCAATCCAACATCAGGACGCGATAAAACTGACTGGCCACCTCTTCACGGGGATCAATCCAATTCACGCTGCCCGACTCGTTATCGACTTCCTCCACTCCGATCCAGTTGATGAGGTCGATGGAGGACTCGATGAGATATCGTTCACCAGGCCACCCGTCGATGACAAGCCCCGGCCCGGATTGACCAAGCGTCATCGTCAACGTCACTTCCTCGCCGGTAAGCTGGCCCAGTTCGTCGTCGATCATCAATGGCTGTGGATCCGCCTTGTCGCCCTCGCCCTCTTCCGGCTTTAATTCGCTCGCCCGCTTGCCTCCGCTCTCACGCAGCAACGCAGCCGTCTCGCTGCGTCGATAATGCTCAGCGATATCAACCGGTGTCCGTCCGCTGCGATCCAGCGCGTTGACGTTTGCCCCGTTTTCCAGCAGCAGCGTGGCAATCTCCTTGCGCCCGTGTCGTGCCGCATAATGCAGTCCGGTTTTCCCGTACTTGTTCGCGGCGGCGTTGACCTCGACCTTGTTGTCTACCAGCACGCGAACGACCTCGACGTATCCACTGTTCGCCGCAAAGTGCAGTGCGCTATAGCCCCTGCGGTTTGTCTTGTTCACGTCGCCGCCGTTCTCGATGTGGCGTACGATCGCATCCGCATAACCCTTGGCCGCCGCGTAAAGAATGTCCTGCTCGACGCGCAGTTCCAGCCGCGTCAGGCCGCCCTTGGACCGGAGCAGCGCCGCGATGTCCTCATTTTTGCCGGCGAAATCCAGTGGCGTCCACCCACGACGCTGCGCATTCACGTTGGCGCCCTTTTCCAGCAGCAAGGTCACGGCGTCCTTCTGTCCCTTGCGCACCGCGAGGTGCAGTGCGTTGTAGCCGCTTTTGTTGGTGGCATTTACGTCCGCGCCTTCTGCGGCGAGCAACTTGGCCAACGCCTCAAGGTCTCCCACCTCTGCGGCGGCAAAAATACTCCCGGCGGCGTTCAACTCCTTAGTTGTCTTGGCGCCGTTGCTCCGCAGCAACTCAGCCAGCTCCGTCCGCTTGCGCGACAATGCATAATTCAACGGGGTCTTTTTGCTGCCGTCCCTGACGTTGATCGGCGCCTTGGCTGCAATCAGGCGCTTGGCCAAGTCGAGGTTGCCGTTGTAATCCGCCACGTAGTGCAGCGCAGTCTTGCCGCTCCGGCTGGCCAACGCCACATCCGCCTTGGCCGCGAGCAGCACCGCCGCCACCGCGTCGTGGCCGCGCTTGGCCGCGAGGTGCAGCGCGGTGTAGCCGCTTTTGTTCTTGGCGTTTACGTCCGCCCCGGCTGCGAGATGTTTTTTGACCGCATCCTCGAGGCCGTTCGACGCTGCAGTGAAAATCGAGCCGGCGGCCTTGATCTCCCTCGCGGTCAACCCGCCCTTGTCGCGAAGCAGCTTGGCCAAGGCCTCATTTTTACCGGCAAAATCCAGTGCGGTTTTGCCCCGGCGCTGGGCGTTGACCTTTGCCCCATTTTCAAGCAGCAACGCAACCGCCTCCGCTTGGCTATTGCGCACCGCCAAGTGCAATGGCGTGTAGCCGTTTTTGTTCGGCGCATTCACATCCGTGCCGGCCTCAAGCAATTTTTTGATCGCCTCCACGTCGCCCACCTCGGCCGCAGCAAAAATATTCTCGGCCGCAGCCAATTCCCGCTTCGTCTTGCCGCCCTTGCTCCGAAGCAACTCAGCGATGGCGGCACGGCTTTTTCCGGTGGCATAATCCAGCGGGGTCTTGCCGTTTTTATCCTCGGTATTGACCGGCGCGCCCTTCTCGAGAAGCAACGTCGCCGTGGCCTGCCGCTTGTTGCTCACGGCGTAATGCAGGGCAGTGCGCTTGGCCTTGTCGGCCAAGGCGGGATTGGCTATGGCGTCAATCAATGCAGCAACCGCATCCACCTGCCCGGCGCTCGCCGCAAAGTGTAGTGCCGTATGGCCGTTTTTGTTTTTGCCGTTCACATCGACACCAGCCTCGAGGTGTTTTTTGATCGCCGCAACGAAGCCGTACTTGGCCGCGACAAAAATGGACTTGGCCGCCGCTTCATCGTTCCGGCTCGGCACCCCGGCCTCGCGCAGGAAGTTCGCCAACTCACGCTTGGCTTCGCCGCCGGCAAAGTCGAGCGCAGTGCGCCCTTTCTTGTCCTTCGCCGTGAGATCGGCCTTGGCCTCTACCAACTGCTTGGCTGCCTCTAGTTGATTGTACTGGGCCGCGTAGTGCAGCGGTGCCTTTTTGCTTTTGCTCTGGAGATTGATGTCCGCGCCGTTGGCCAGTGAGAAGGTCACAACCGCAGTCTGTCCCTTCCGGATCGCAGCGTGCAGGATCGAGTAACCGTCCTTGTTTTGATCGTTAATCTTGTTTTCCTTGGCTAGGAAACCCTTGATCGCTTCGATGTCCCCAGCAACGGCGGCCGCCCAGATGGTTTTCGGCGCCGGCTTTTCCTCCGGCTTGGGATCAGCCGGTTTTTCCTGCGCCAAAATCGTTGTCGTGCCGCCGGCCAAAGCCAGCGCCATTACGGCTGTGAATCTGCAAAACGTCGTCATCATCGGGCGAAACTAGGCAGACGCACCCTCAAATCACAGCGAAAAATCGACTGTTTACTTTTGCAGAACAGGCCGCTACTCCCCTGCCGATGCGTTTTTGGTTCTTCCCGCTTTTGTTACTGGCCGAACAGGCCAAGGCAGCGGATTGGCAACTCGTCTGGTCGGACGAATTCAACGGCTCCAAGCTGGACTATGGCAAGTGGGGTGTCTCGGTGGATGCCTTCGGTGGTGGCAATCAGGAAATGCAGCTTTACACCGATCGCGCCAAAAATGTGCGAGTCGAAAATGGCAAACTCATCCTCGAGGCACATCGAGACAACCCAAACATACAGGGCACGCAACGCCCATTCAGCTCCGGCCGGATTCAAACCAAGCACCGAGGCGACTGGCGCTACGGGAAAATCGAGATTCGCGCCAAGTTGCCAACCGGCAAGGGCATCTGGCCCGCCATCTGGATGCTCCCGACCGATGAGAAATACGGCTCGTGGGCAGCCAGCGGCGAGATCGACATCGTCGAACTCAACGGTGCAAAGCCGAACGAGCTGCTCGGCACGCTGCACTCCGGCGGCAAGTGGCCGCACAACCGTTCCTCCGGCGACAAAACCAAGCTCGCCAGCGGTACGTTCGCCGACCGATTCCACACCTTTGGCATCGAGTGGCGCGAGGGTGAAATCCGCTGGACGCTCGACGGCAAACCTTGGCAGACGCAGAAAAAATGGAGCACCCGCAGCGCAGCGTTCCCCGCACCATTCGACCAACGATTTCACCTGCTGCTAAACATCGCCGTGGGTGGTCGCCTCGTCGGCTCTCCCTCGGATGCGACACCGTTTCCAGCTCGGATGGAGGTCGACTGGATCCGCGTCTACCAACGCAAGTAACCAGACGCTTGGCCAAGTTTGGCCTTCAATCCACCGCAGCCAAATGGTAGTTGCCGTTTGGCATGAAACGTCTCCTATCGATCCCCCTCTGTCTCGTTGCACTGCTCGCGCTTGGCCAAGCGCAGGCGGCCAAGCGGCCGAACATCCTATTCATGATGTCCGACGACCACGCGGCCGAGGGCATCGGCGCGTACGGCTCGTGGCTGAAGGATTACGTGCACACGCCGGCGATCGATCGACTCGCCGCCGAAGGCATGCGCTTCACCAACGTCTGCTGCAACAACTCCATTTGCTCACCCAGCCGTGCCAGCATCATCAGCGGCCAATACTCCCACGTCACCGGTGCACTCAATCTCGGCTGCGAACTCAAGCCGAACGCCCCAAGCTACATTCGTGAGTTGACAAACAGCGACTACGAAACCTGTGTTGTCGGCAAGTGGCACATGAAACAATTCCCGCGCGGCACGAGCGACTACGCCGTAACGGTTGGCCAGGGCAGCTACTTCAACCCCACCCTTCATCGACCCAACGGCAAGCGTGAAAAATATCAGGGCTACTACGCCGACCGTTACACCGACTGGGCGCTCAAGTGGCTCAAGCAGCGCGACAAGACCAAGCCGTTCTACCTGAGCCTGCACTTCAAGGGGCCACACGAATATTTTGATTATCCCGAGCGCTGGGCCAAACTGCACGAGGGCGTCAAGATCCCCGAGCCACCCAGCCTGCATGAGGAAATCACCAAGACCAGTCCCCTGCTCAAGGGCAAACATTTCTCCGTCATGTACGACGAGGAAGGGCCGAAAAGTTTTTACCTCGTGTACGAGGACTTCATTGGAAAACAAACCGACGACCCGGCTGAGCGTCGTTCGCTCGCCTACCAGCATCTCATCCACAAATACATCCGCTGCGTCGCCGCCATTGACGACAACGTCAAGCGTGTGATCGACCAACTCCGCGCCGAGGGCACCCTCGACAACACACTCGTCATCTACACCAGCGATCAGGGCTATTGGCTTGGCCAACACAACATGCACGACAAGCGCCTCATCCTCGAAGAGTCCCTCAAAATGCCGCTGATCGTCCGTTACCCGAAAGAAATCAAGGCCGGCAGCGTGAACACGCGCCTGGGCATGAACATCGACTTCGGCCCGACCATGCTCGACTACGCCGGAGTCGCCATCCCGAGCGTCATGCAGGGTGTCAGCCTCCGGCCCCTGCTGCAGGGCAACACCCCCGCCGACTGGCGGACATCCATTTTTTACGCCTACTACAATCGCTCACCCAAGCACTGGGGCATCCGCACCGATCGCTACAAGCTGATCCGCTTCCCCGACACCGAGGTGGTGGAGTTTTACGATCTGCAGGAGGATCCGCAGGAGATGTACAACCGCGGCTCCGAACCCGGCTATCGCAAGCAGATTGCTACCACGCAAAAACAGCTTAACTCCCTCATGACCGAGGTCGGCGTCACCCGCGATTTCCTCATCAAAAAAATGGGCGACAACTCCAAACTCCCTCCCGGCATCCACAAAAAGCGAAAGAAAAGGTAGGCCGCGCTTCAGTTCACCGGAGAGATTTCGTCCAGTTAATGAATTGCTGGTGTTGGTCGGCTTGGAAGCGGTTGGTGTCGTCGGGGGATTGCCAAGTCAACGCCGCCTCCGCCTGCTTCGGCTTGGCCAAGCGCAGTTGCTTGATCGCCTCTGTGATGGCGCTGTGATCGGCGAAGCGGTCTCGCTTGGGCGTGACGATCAGGCACGGCTTGGGTAGCACTTTGCCGAGCACGTCGTGATAGTCGAACGGAATGTCTCCCTCGCGACCATCGAACCATCCCAGCCTCGGTTGCAGCGCGTGCAGTTCCCACAGCCGCCGGTTGCCTCCAGTCACGGTTGCCTTGGCCGCATCGCGTAGTGGGGTCCATCCGCTAAAGCAGGCGACCCCGGCCACGCGATCGTCCAAAGCGCCGGTGTACATCGCCGTTAGCGCCCCGGTGGAGTAGCCGAGGAGGATGACCCGGTCTCGGTCGAGTTCAGGAATTCCCCCGCTCGTGGCGCCCTCCCCCTCGACAGCGAAGCTCACTGCGTCCCGGGCGTCCATCACCATTCGGCCGAGGCGGGACCAGCGCTGGTGCCGCTCATAAAAGACACTTCCCTCCTGCAGCCGCAGGCCAAAGCCGCATTGGTCGTAGGCGATCACCGCGAATCCATTCTCGGCCATCCGATGGTACACGGTTTTGCCCTGCACGCCGTAGCCTTCGTTGTAGCCACTGTGGTACGAGAGCGGGTGCAGCCAGATCACCACCGGCATTTTCTCTGCTTGGCCTTCCTTGAAAAACAGGTTGCCTCGCACGCCCTGCCCAAAGCGAATCGGCACCCGCCGCACGCCCTTGGGCGTCCAGCGATCGTGCGTCATCAGCTCCGACTCGGCAGCGGTCAGGAACTCCGGTTGCTCTGGCTTGGCCAAGTTCTCC
>Ga0115011_10002026_pt1 | contig 14227 bp, 6 predicted proteins | sample TroAtlMetagenome_2_FD_88705 | JGI IMG/M metagenome (GOLD analysis project Ga0115011, IMG submission 88705) | Marine eukaryotic phytoplankton communities from Atlantic Ocean - Tropical Atlantic ANT8 Metagenome | ecosystem: Environmental > Aquatic > Marine > Oceanic | place: Tropical Atlantic...
AAAGCTGCCTAAAAATATTTCTTGACATTGTTGGTGTTTTGAAATATAATATATGGGTAAAGATTAGGGGGTCTTTTGACCCCCTTCTTATATAACGAGATGAAATGCCAAATTTTACTTTTAAGAAGGATGATGTACAAGTATTTGTTGTTTACAGTAACAATGCGTACAACATAATTACAAGTGAAATTTCGTTTAGTCAAACATTTCAAGAAAGAAGTTTTGAGGTAAAAACTATACAGACTCAAGGAAGTTTTGAGGGCTCTGTAATAAACAAGGCAAATCCGGCAACATTTGAGTTAAATATCCCTCTACTAGAGGAAGCCACAAATACCGTACTATTTGATAGGCTTGTTGATATGGCAACTTTTGATTTATACATTTCCTCTCAGTATGATGTTTGGAAACTTGAAAAATGTGTTATTCAAGATGGGCAGTTCGAGATTAATAAATCTAGACCCTTGAGATTAGCAATATCAGGTGAAGCATCAAAGCTGTCTAAATATACGCCTTCCCAGAGTGTGGCTATTAGTGCAATCTTAGGAAAACGTGTTCAAATTCAAACTCTAGGTAATACAGATTGGTTAGCACTGGGAGCTCCTACTGCCAAAGTAGGGTTGATTTTCACTGCAACAAGTAATGGAACTGTTGATGGGTCTAACGGTACTGTACATGCAGCACATCCTGGAACATTACAGAATACAGGAATTACTACAACTACATATATTGTACCACCATTAACAACCCTTACTATGGGTGGTACGGATATTTCCAGTAGTGTAATAGGTATAACTGCAGAAGTACAAAATGGAATTGAGTGGAACAGACACCAAACTGTTCATGGGGCTCTAGACGCAACAAATGCCTCAAATTCTCAATTTCCAGAAAATTTTTACATTAGTACTAGGATATTTGGCGGCACAATAGTAAAATATTTAGAGGATAATTCCTCCACAGCCCAAACCTGGAATAGTAATACCCCTCTAGTAATGAAAGCAACTACTAGATCAGAATTAAGTGAGGGTAAAGTTACAGGCATTTCTATAACTAATGCGGGTAATGGATACACATCACCCCCTGTAGTAACAATTAGTGGAGGGGGTGGTTCTGGAGCCACAGCAGTAGCTTCAATTAGTGGTAGTTCAGTAAGTGGAATCACTATTACTAATGGAGGTTCTTTATATAGTTCTGCACCTACGGTTACGATTGCAGGTACTGGCTGGGGAGGCTCAGGAACTACAGCTACTGCAACAGCAACAGTAAATGCTATAGTAACAACCACTTATGGACTGGAATTTGATATTACAAATTCTTCGTTTACAAATAGAGTAAAAACCCCAGACGCATTTCGTGAGGAATACAACTGGAGAATGACACAAAACCCAACTACACTTGCGAGTGTACTTAAATATAATCCAACAACATAGGAGTAAGATATTAAATGGAATTAAAAAAATTAGTAGTCGACAGTAAAGCCACCTGGATAGACTTTTCAGGACTCGACGGGTTTTCGGTACAGGTTTGCAATCTTTCCCGAAAAGAATTAACTGCAATACGTAAAAAGTGTACTACAACAAAATTTAACAGACGATCACGAGTCGCAGAAGAAATTCTAGATGAAGATAAGTTTGTTGCTGAATTTGCCCGAAAAACAGTACGAGGGTGGAAAGGTCTAACACTAGCACACCTAGAAACTTTGATTCTTATAGATACATCATCACAGGATATGTCTAGCGAGGTGGAGTACTCGGAAGAAAATGCCGAAGTGCTTGTAGGTCAATCTGCTGAATTTGATACATGGCTCAATGAGGTAGTCTTTGATCTCGATAATTTTCGTAGCGAGCCAAAGAGAGAAGTGCCTAGAAAGACTGGAGGAGCTGTTCAAAAATCTTGATTCTGGAATGACGCGAGAACGTTATTTCGAAATGCAAGAGCAGATGGGAATAGAGCCAGATGAGGATAAAATTCCTCCAGACTGGGATGATATGCCTGAAGAAGTACATGATGCAGTAGAGATTTTTAATAGATTAGGAGACAGAGTTTACCCAGAGATAGGATATATAGGAAAAGACTATACTAATCTTGAGACCTATATGAAAATATATGCAGTAGAAGAAAAACAAAAAGAGTTTCTTCTTGAAATTATAGGATGGTTAGACGCCAGAGCTATCAAAAAAGCCGCAGAAGAATTAAAGCGGCAATATGATAAAATGAAGAGAAAATCTAGTGGCAAGTAATAGTATTACATTTAAAGTTAAAGTTGAAAAAGACGGTAGCTTAAAAGTAGTTGCAAAAGAGGCTGGTAAAGCAGCCAAGGCTACAGATGATCTTGGTAAATCAACCGATGAGTTAACTAAAAAACGTAATAAACATAACGCAGTAGAAAAAAGTTTACATCAAACTGGACTATCTGGAGCTAAAGCATTTTCTAAACAGAGAAATGCTATTGGTGGAGGAAGTTCCGGGCTTGTTGGTGCCTACGCAGTTTTAGCTGCTAACGTTTTTGCTCTTACAGCAGCATTTGGAGCATTGCAACGTGCGGCTCAAGTAAAACAGTTGGAGGAAGGCCTAAGTTCTATGGGTACTGCTTCCGGTGTTGCTATGAAACAGTTGTCACAGGGGTTGAGGGAAGCAACTGGCAATGCTTTAAGTTTAGAAGACGCTATGCGAGCCACTGCAATGGCTTCCAGTGCGGGTTTCGACTCTTCCTCAATACAGAGACTAGGAGATGTTGCAAGAAAAGCAAGTATTGCACTTGGACGAGATACTGCAGATTCTCTTAATCGTCTCACAAAAGGTGCCATTAAGTTAGAGCCGGAATTATTGGATGAATTAGGTATTATGGTTAGACTTGATACTGCCACACAAGATTATGCTCGTTCTGTAAATAAATCAGTAGATGATTTAACAACTTTTGAAAAGCGCCAAGCATTTATGAATGCAGTACTAGAAGAAGGCGAGGAAAAATTTGCTGCAATGGCAAATGTTCCTACAAATTCGTTCGATCAGCTATCAGCAACTTTCCAAGATTTAACAAAAACTATTTTAGGGTTTTTAAATAAAGGTCTCATTCCTGTAGTTAGCTTTTTTGCTAACTCTCAAATGGCGTTATTTGGTGGTATGGTAATATTTGCTAAAGGTATTGCTACATCTATGATTCCTGCATTAGGAGATTTAGCAGGTCGATACGAAGAAGTACGTGCGAAAGCAAAAAAAGCATCGTTAGGACAAGTAGCACAATTAAAAAATTGGAAGGGTAGCAGCCAAGCAATGAAAAAAGTTTTAAAAAACTTCGATCCTTTAAACACGAGTCAAGAAGAATTAAACAAAATTTTAGCTACTGCTAATAGAACGCTGAAAACCAATATCTCACAAGAAAAACAATGGATAAAAAATGGTGATAAAACAGTAGAGCAATTAGCAGAGAAAACACAGAGAATAAGAGAATCTCAGCAGGCAGTGGATGATGCGGCTACTGCTTCGTTTAATTTTGCCAATGCCCAACGAGAAGAAGGAGATACTCTAGCTGTAAGTCAAGCTGCGCAGGGGGATTTTAAGAAGAGTCTGGAGAGTTTAGGAGAGCAATTTAATCAGGCAAATATCGATACCGCTAAGGCTACGAAAGGTACAAGTTTCTGGACCATGATGACTCTGAAAGCTAAAAATATGTCATATAAAATGTCCCTCTCATTAAAAGTTCTTGGTACCGCATTTCTTACGGCAATACCATGGATTGGTGCAATAATAGCAGCTTTCGGAATACTTGTAAGTGTTGGTTCTAAAGTGATAGCGTTCTTTAAGAGCGACGAACAGAAAGAATATGAAGAAACTCTGAAAAGACAAGCAGAAGCAAATAAGGAACTAGGAGAAAGTTTGAAAGCGGTAAGCGACTTCAATGAAGGCAACGCCTCTACAATTTCAAACGTTACACAAAAATATACAGCATTGGCGAATACTTTCGGAACAATGAAGAAGCAATTAGACGCTTTAAATAAGTCAGGCAAAACAGCAATGTCGTGGGGAGGCGGACTTGCAGGTAGGCTGCAGAAGTCGCTAGGTATGGAAGGCGGCTATGCAAATATGTTCCAGACGCTTATTAAGAATGGAGCCATAAGTAACAAGGTTCTGAGAGAAACTGCTGCAAGTATGGATGACGCTACAAAAATGGCTGTGGGGTTTGGGATTTCGTTTAAGGATATGGGGCATATTTCAGATTCGACTGCTAAGAAATTATTAAATAAGATTATACCTGCGTTTTCCGAAGCAGCAGAGGTTATAAGAAATATGACAGTGTCTGTAAAAGAGAGTAATCAAGCAATAGATACATGGGCAAACTCCATTAGTTTTAAGACTAGTGTTGATAATATACTAGGTGCATTCTCTAACATGGAAAAAAGCATGAAAAAGAATGGAAAGGACAATGCAGAAGAATGGATAGAAGCATTCAAGGAGAATGCAGGGGAAAATCTACTAGATCTTATTGACTTTGACGCCATACTTGGCGTAGGAGATATAGCATTTCAGCTGACTCCTGAGGAGCGAAAGCAAAGCATCATTGATGCTGTCGCACAATACAAAGGTATATTAAAAACACAACAAGCGACAGAAAGAACTAATAAAGCACGACAAGCAGGACATAAAGCAAATATTCAAAGCCTTAAAAAAGAAAATACGTTTATATCCAAAAGTAAAGAAATTCTAGACGAAGAAAACTCTATTCGCGACTTACAAATAGCCTTACTAGAGACAAGGATTAAAAATGTTCAAGCATTAAATAAGCTTGGAGAAGATGAAAAAGATGTTGGAGGAGTGATACTCTCAATTGAGGCTGAAATTGCTAATCTGGAAAAACAACGGGCAGAATGGGCAGACGATGCATTAGCTACGGCCAAAGATGACTTACGAATTGCTGAATTAAAGAGTAAAGCAACTTTAGCTGCACTCGATGGTATGCAAAAGATGCAGAGCATGCAAAAGAGTCTAGTAGATAGTGCAGAAAAAGAAGCTGAAATAAAGTTAAAAGAAAGAAATAGAGCCGATCCAAGACGAGGTTATAAAAGTGCTTTAAATGCTGCGGATAAGCTAGAGCTTGCATCTACAAAAATTGCAGATGTGATGATGATAGATGAAAAAGGGCAAATGTCAACCTCTAAAACGGCTATGACTATTACAGAAGCCAGAAAGCAAGCCGCTATAAACGAATATAATATGACTCTACTGAAGGATAAAATAGAGAGAAAGCTATTAAGACTAAGGCTGATAGCTGTAGATAAAGAGTTACAGCTTGCTCATGTAAATGCGGGCGGAAAAGGTAATTACGAAGGTAGAGGAGAATTACAAGGATTTATAAGTCAGCTTGGGGATAAAGGCCCCTTTGCCGCTTTACAAACCAATCTCGCTACTAGTATAAAAACGGCCACTATAAAGGGTATTACGGAGGGGGTTAATAAGACAAAAGAAGACAGAACTGCTGATATTCTTGGAGCTTCCGGAAGTAGCCCTGCCGAGGTTATGATGAATCAATTACAGGCAGGAGGAGTCCATAATCTTGATAAGAGTATAGATAAGTTAAAAGCAATGGGCAATATTATAAAACCCTTATTGGAGGACTTAAAAAAGTTAGGTCCTGAGGGCGAATTAATTGCTGCTGTTGGTGAAGGAGGCTTAGCGATAGCAACGAGTTTTATAAATGCAGCAGATGTAATGAAATTGACTACAGATGATTTCGCAAGTGCAACAGAAGAGAAATTCACTAAAATTTCAGCAGGATTACAAGTAGTTGGCGCCACAATACAAGCAATTAGTGGTATTCTCAATGCCGCATCAAATGCAAGAATAGCCCAGATCGATAAAGAGATAGCGGCAGAAACAAAACGAGATGGAAAATCAAAACAATCTATGGCAAAAATTGCTGCTTTAGAGAAAAAGAAAGATGCAGAAAAGAAAAAGCAGTTTAATGTAAATAAAAAGTTACAAATGGCAATGGTAGTAGTAAATACGGCTATGGCGGCTTCAGCCGCAATAGCAGCAGGCGCGCAGGCAGCAGCGCTTACTGGAACTGGAACAGCTATGCCTGCCTGGGTAAGTGCTTTTGTAGGTATAGTTACAGCAATGGGGGCAATACAATTAGCGATAATTGCAGGAACCTCTTATGAAGGCGGTGGAGGAATAGCTCAAGGCGGAGGAACTCCCGGCAGTGTCGCAGTAGGACAAAGACGTAGTACTGTAGATATTTCAAAATCTCAAAATGCGGGAGGAGAACTATCGTATCTTAGAGGAGAGAGGGGTACAGGCGGACCAGAAAACTTTAGAGGAGCCTTTTATGGGAAACGTCATAGGGCTGCCGGAGGTGCCACAGGATATGTAGTTGGTGAGCAAGGGCCAGAACTGTTTATGCCGGATCGTCCAGGTACTATAGTACCTGCAGATGATACTGCTTCCGCAATGTCGGCAGGTGGAAATGTTACTTTTAATATTAGCACTATTGATGCAACAGGTATAGAAGAGGTACTAGAAGAACAACAAGGAAATATTATAGGAATGCTAAGACAAGCAGCGAATTCGTACGGAGAAGATTTTTTTGAGAATATTGATGAGAGTACGTATGCAGCCCCACAAGCTAGGAGAGCATAATGCCGACTGATTTACAAGATGTATTACCCGACCCTAATTATAAAAGATACTTTGATGGTACTAAGGATACTAGTGGTACTACGGGTCCGGGATTTGCACAGATAAAATTAAATAACGATCAGAAAGTATTGGCTACTAGAACAAACTCACAAAGGTTGATTGCACGAGCAGTAGCAGGGCAAAAATGGAAAATTGATATAAATTATAATCCAATGACTTTAGAGGAGTTCTCTCCGGTGTATAGCTTTTTGCTAGAGAAGCAAGGACCTATGTCTCCTTTTTTCATTTCACTACCTCAGTATAGAGTACCGCAGAATTCGACGTGGGCAAGTACAGTCACATCTACCAGTCCCGTATATACACACAGAATAAATGAAACAAATGGTTATGCAGCAGGTATATCCAAAGTTTTAGTAGATGGGGATAATAGTTATTCTCCTACAACTACTAATATTCCTAAACCGGGGGATATGTGCACGTTTGATGATGCTAACCATAAAAAGGCTTATCTAATTACGGCTGTAGAAATTAATGCAAAATACCAAACCGGTACAACACAGCCTGGAGCAACTGAGTTTAGAATGACCCTATCCCCTCCTTTAGTAAAAGCAGTAGTTAATAATGCTGCCATCCAATTTAGTGTTCCTTTAATAAAAGTAGTGATGCCTCAACCCTTAGGCTCTTACGAATTAAATAAAGATAATCTTTATTCGTTTAATCTTAAGCTGGAAGAATATTTATGACAAATGAACGCGCACTTAGTAGTTCTTTAAAAACATCACTCCAAAACGGTGATCCTTTCCTGTATGCGCATTTGATTAAGTTTGAAAGAGCCGTAACCACTACTACCTCGAAGCCCGCTAGAAATGCGAGGGATTATTCCTACATTACTGATGCCTCATATGACATTGCTTGGGATGATGGCTCTAAGAATGTCAAGGAGCAAAGCAATGGGTCACAGACATATAGAGCTAATCGTGTAAGTAAAATTGGAACAATAGCTGAAACAGTAGAGGCGAAAGCGTCCACGATGACTCTTGAGATTTCTGCAGAAAGTCTAAGTTCTAAAACTGATAGTGGAGAGAATGTCACTATTACTTATAGTGGAACAAACGCAGGAGACACAGTAACTTTAGCGATAACGTATACTGATTGGGCAGAGTTAGGTTTTCTAGAAGGTGATAAAATCACAATAAAGAAAAGCGGACATGCTCTTCATAGTAAAAGAGCTGTTATTGATTCCTTTTCTGGCGATTTCAAAACAATTACATGTACTTCTATAGATGCCGGATCTGGATCGGTAACTTCAGACTTTGTAGTGCATAATAGTTCTGATGAGTATGAATCTTTATTTTATGAAGAATTTGAAGGAACCGATGAAAACGGTGCGTACGCAGGTTATATAAATAGAGAAGTATTTATTTACAAAGCGCATATTAATCCACTTACTGGAATAGTTATTGGAGATCCTTATCTAATCTTTAAAGGTATAATTGCAAAAGCAAAAGCCACTGAGGATCCTAATAAAAGTTCTAAAGTAGTATGGAGTCTTACTAGTCACTGGGGTGATTTTGTTCGCGTAAATGGGCGACTAACTTCAGACACTCATCACAGGGCTTTGGCTGGAAATGGGCAAGTAGATCAAGCAGCTTTACTACGATATGAATATGGTAGTGACTTAGGCTTTATGCATGCAGAAAAAGCCATAAATATTATTGCCATTTACCAAGTTATGGAAACTAGGTATAAGTTGAAAAGTAGTGGTTGGTTATTCAAAAGGTACAAACAAGTAGAGTACCAAGTAGAAGTTGATCGTGATGTTGATCTACGTTTTAATCTAGAAGCAAAACACCTCCCCGTAGTCTATGGAGTACAAAGAGTAGATAGTATTCCTATTTTTGCAGACACGTTAAAAGATGATTCTTCTGAAGTTCATGTTGCCTACGCAATTTGTGAAGGAGAGATTGGTGGCATTTATGATATATACATAGATGATCAATCCCGTATTTGTATTGATGAGAACGATAATGATACTAGGGCTACACAGACTGCAGATAAAAGCATTGATGTTATATGTCAAGGACGTATGGATCGTGGTGACACTTTAAGCTCACAACCTGCTTTCCAAAAAGGTGGACAGTACCAATACTACATGGGAAATATGTGGAACTTTTATGGTGGGTTTTTAAATTTTCTAAGAACGGATTTTCTTCAGCGAACATATGGAGTTGCTGACACTGGGTCTCCGGAGCTACAAGACGCTCTTGGTGTAACTCATGAAAAACGTACAACTATAAAATATCCTATTAAAGGGGATTTTATTTTCCATGCCGGTCGACCAAATCAACGAGCCGATGACCGTATGGTACAAATAGCAACTATCGGTAGAACAAATGGTAATAATGACACAAATTCAGGCTTTAAACTACAACATAGTGAAGATGATATAGACATGTATTGGACGCCTAATCATAGGCTATTAGATACTGCGTATGTTACTGCAAAATTTGAGATAGGGGAAGGGGACACGGAAATCCCTGATCTAGACTTTGTGGTACGAGGAAGAGAAATAGAGCAATATAACTATGACTATTCATATAGATATCATCCTCATTCTGTTCAAAATGCTGCTGCACTCGCTACCCAGAGAGCTAAACAAGTGTTTCAAAGCGGTAGAAAAGTTGATATTTGGAATTTTGCCCAAACCCAAGTTATAGCCGAAGATATAGTTATAGCACATACTAATTTATATAAGACGGGTAGAGAAGAAGACATATATAAATTTCGATTCCAAACTTATCCTTTAGGAACTTCTAATGCTAAAGAATTTGTTATGGTTCCTGCAGGGACAACTTTAAGTTCTTCTTATGCTACTGATTACATACAGTTTGCTACTTATGACTTTGCAAGTGCCACCGGAATGATTCCTTCAGTCGTACAAATAACACTTTGGAATTCTGCCACCTTAGGTACAGTAGCACGAATCTATGATAATACTGATGGTGATGGGGGAATTGATATTGAACTTCCTGCTGGTGAAATGCGTGACTTATTTGCTCATTCAGGTGACGATATTGCTATTAATATTGCATTTTTAAAGGCTACTGAAACACCAGCTACTGAAGATATTGAAAAGAGACTACTGTATATTCAGCCTGCAGCGTATGATTCAACAAGTAACAGAATTAAAAATGTAGGAAATGTAACTACTACTGCAGGAGGGGAAGCTGCAAAACCAGTAGATGGGGATAAATTAGTTGTTGTAAATGCAGTCAAATTAGCCTCAGGTAGTAGTACTGATGATTATTACCAAGGACTAAAGATTAATTTAAAAAGAGAGCAAGCCGATGGTAGTATGGCCTCACAAACTCAACAAATAATAAAATATGATGGTGGACAAAAAATAGCCCTCTTTGGAGATACTACTCCCGCAGCCACAATGTCAGGAGAAGAAACAACTATTAGTCTAGGCGTAGGAGTTACTTTAGTTGCGTTAGCTGGGCGCAATAAAGGGACTACTATTACTTTCGCAAATACTGCGGCTACAACTACAGCTCTAACAGCTATAAAAGCACAAATGGACTCTCCTAATAATAAAACAGTGTGGCCTACAGAGTGGTCTCCGTTTATTACCCATCATGATATTACAGCGGGTACAAAAATTGCTGACGATGGGGTTAATGTTGCTGCTAGGACAATTACCTATAGTGAAGAAATTTCTCTATCGTCTAGTGTCCCCATAAGGCATGCAGCAAGTGCTGTAGGTAATGTCACACTTTACCAGCCTGGTACTGGAGACTTCATTCCAAATACTGGTGATACTTATTCAATTTTATCAGAAGGTGATGGGAAGATTTCCATAAATCCCGCTATCCAGCTCTTAGATTATTTAATAAGTCCTACTTTTGGTAGGGGTCTAGATTTAGAAGATGACATAGATTTAGACTCCTTTAGAGATGCTGCACGTCAGTGCGATACTCGTTCTGATATTACCATGATGATAACCCCTAATGAAGCCAGTAATGCAGCAGTGGGGGATGTTTTTAAGTTTGAGCCCACACTAGCTGATAATAGTAAGAAAATTTATTGGCAAGGAACCATAAAAAGTATAACTCCAAGAGTTTCTGGAGTTACTGGTTCTACTGAAGTTGTTTTTACAGACTGTATTGGAAAAATTGCAACTAAATTTGAGTCATGGAAAACCTTTACAGAAGGTCAGTTAATATGGAAATATCATCCTAACTTAAATATTAATAATGGTCAATTTACTGAAAAATACGTACTTCATCAAGTACCTGCAGGTACAACTTCTTATACTGGAGCTGCTTTAAGCCATGGTACTGATGTTTTTTCTCCTATAAACACTAGATTTGGACCAAAACTAGATAAAGTGTCGGGGGACGGTACTGCTTCCAGTATGTACATTAAGGCTCACTATGGCTCTACTAGTTGGGCAGCAAGAAATCAAGTATCGGCCGATGGTAATCCGATAGTAAAAGGATGGAATACTGAAACAAACGAGCCTACAGATAGTGGATATAGTTTATATGACTCCGATCAAGTAAAATATTGGAGATATATAGGTTGGCAATGGCCGGATCAAGATGAAGTAACTAGACACCAGTGTAATACTGTTTTACGTACTGAAAATCCAGTCTTTGATAATGTTAATAGCTTACTTAAACACTTTAATGGTATTTTAAGATATTCTAATGGTAAGTACAATTTAGCAGTAGAGAAAGGAATTGATAACGCGTCTTTCACAGCAAATGACGTTAGAAAAATCGATGAAAGCGAGATTATAGGGGCAATTAGTGTTGATGATGCCGGTCTAAAAGGATCAGCAAATAGTGTTAGTGTAGATATTCCTGATCCTGCAATACGATATGATAAGCGCTCGGTTACCTTTTTTAATTCCAAATATTTAAAAGAAGATAGAGGAGTACCTAAGAAAAAAGATATTAAAACTCCTTTAATTTCTAACTATTTTAATGCGCGTATAAATGCCGAACAGTATTTGGTACAGTCACGATCAAATAAAAAGATTAATTTTAAGATAGGTCCGCAGGGAGTACTGCTACTAGCAGGGACTCTTATAAAAGTAACTTATCCTCGATTCGGGTTTGACGAAAAAGTCTTTAGAATAACAAATTTAAATTATACTGCAGATTGTTTGACTCAAATAACTGCAATAGAGCATGATGATGACGCATATAAGATTACGCCTAAGATCGGTGATGGTGAGATAGGTAATCCTCCTGGACCCCCGGGAGGCACAGTCATATCCCCTCCTTCAGCATTAACTGTAGCGGGTGGAGTAAATGAAGCGAACTTAAGCTGGGCAAATGCTCTTAAAGCAACTTCTAAGTGGAAGACTCTCGTTTTAAGAGGAACGTCTAATCAGGTTGCAAATGCCGAAGTAGTGTTTGAGACAAGCAGTGATCAAACTACATATAAAGATAAGCTTCAAGAACATACTGCAGATACAACATATTATTATTGGGTTAGACACACAGTAATTAGAGCAACCCCTCCTTCAGCAGGAAAGCTCATTCAGTCTGCTACAATTCCTTCTGGAGGACAATCCGTTGTTGTTACTCCGTCGGGTGTAAAAAATTCACACCCAGTAGAGCTATATTATGTCGCTACTAGTAAACCTACGGGATCAACTTTGCCTGGATCTATGTCAAACTTCCCGAATGTTACATATAACTTTACTTCGGCAGCTGTTACTGGAGCCCCCGCTGCTAGTGATATAACCTCTGATCAAATTAAATTAACTACTGGAGCTACTTCAGGGTGGTATATAAATCCACCAGTTCAGGGATCTAATCAGGCTATTTATTATGTTAAAGGTACCGCCCAAGGATATACTGATTCCATTACTATTGCTCCCAATGCTTGGAGTAATACAGCATATGATTTTTCAACTAAAGAAGCCTCTGATAGTGATGGAATAATTTCTACAGCTTCTAATGCTAGCCACACTTTCCTTATGGATTCTGATGGAAATGTTTTAGCTAATAATTGGGACACGGTTTTTTATATCTATAAAAATGGTACTCGTCTAACCTTTGATGCAAGCTCCCCATACGATAATAATAGCTATAATCTTACCGTGGCAGCCTCAGGAGGTGTACAAACATCAGAGGTTAACATTACTTCAGTTAATTATAATGGTAGTACTCAGGCTCAACTTACTCTTGCTGCAACCGCAGACATTATTGATACTGCTAGCTCTATTCAGGCCACTATTGTTGTAACAATTACCGATAATGGTAATTCTAATGCTACTTTAGCAACGCATGAAATTAGGCTTAATAAAATTACTATGTCAACCAGAAATGGTGCTACAAAAACCTATGTAAACTCTACTTATGCGGCTGACTGGGCAGATACAAGTGGGGATGGTTTAGTTAGTGCCTCCACCGCAACAGGAGTAGCCGCACTAGTTATCGCGGATGGTACTCTACCAGAAGATGGAGGAACCTATAATAATGCAGGATCAACAAGGATAGTTCCTAATGATAGAATTACTATTAAAAATGGAAATACTGTTGCAACCCGTATTTATACTGGAGCTGCTACAACTAATTCATCGGGAGTATCCCCCTCAAATTGGAGTACAGTAGTAGTTAATGAAGTCAACGGATCCATGATTGTTGATGGAACCCTGTCTGCAAACAAATTAGTCTCAAATGCCGCAATAACCAATGGATTACAGGTTAATAGTGTAATGTCTCTTGGTACAAGTAATAGTGATGCCAATTCAAAGTTTTATAGCTATGGAAAAACTGATGGTATAGATGATACAAGTCATGGATTCTATATGGATGGGTCGGGAGACTTTTCAGTAGGAGGAAGTGGAGGAAATTTAAAGTTTGACGCGAGTGCAGGAAGTTTAGTATTTGATGGAACATTTAAAATTGGTGGAAGCACAGTTAATAATAATTATATAGCAGGACAAGCTCCTGTACAAAGCGTTAATGGAGCAACCGGCACGGTAAGTATTACGGCTGCAGGTCTTAATATTGTAGCTGGTAATGTAGGAGGTCTTGGGTCTGTAGCTTTATTAAATGCTGTGGCACTTGGAACAAATACGACTGGAGACTATGTTTCAGGTATCACTATGCCTGATGGAAGTAACCTAACAGGGGCTGCAACACTTACTGCGAATGCATTGAACTTAAGTTCAGCAAATATAAGTGATGTTGTAGCGCTTAGCGCCACAGAGAAAAGCGACTTTATTAGTATTCCCGCAAGTGGAACTGCTGTGACTGCAGGAAAAATAGTTTTAACTTCTGGAGCTTTAACATTTACTAAGAGTACTGTTAGTACTCTAGATGCTACTGGCTCGTATGTAGTAAGTAATTCTATTCTTCTTGATACAACGAATAACAACAATGTTATCGAGATACGAGACTCAGGTGTTGTCCGAGTCAGAATTGGTAAGCTATAATAGTAACCACCCCAAAAATAAAACTTGACTAAATATGTCCTTTGAGATATAATTCTAGAATGGAGAATACACATGACCGCAGCAACCTATGACTTAGTCATCGACCAAGGCTCCGACTTTGCCATTGACTTAACA
>Ga0115011_10002027_pt1 | contig 14223 bp, 10 predicted proteins | sample TroAtlMetagenome_2_FD_88705 | JGI IMG/M metagenome (GOLD analysis project Ga0115011, IMG submission 88705) | Marine eukaryotic phytoplankton communities from Atlantic Ocean - Tropical Atlantic ANT8 Metagenome | ecosystem: Environmental > Aquatic > Marine > Oceanic | place: Tropical Atlantic...
AAAGAAGGAGGAATTTTCTTTTTTGGATTGCCTTTTCTTTCTTCTTCCCCTTTACGACAAGTTTTTTTAGAGAGAGAGGGAAAGAAAGGACGAGATGGACCTGTTTTTTTTTGTTTTTTTTTTCCCGCTTTTTTGTTTTTTGGATTGGAGGAGAAGTTCAAAAGGAGATGATCGATCGATTGTTTCGAGCTTTGAAGGAACACCCACATTAGAGAAAGTCGCCCAACAAAAGCTTGGCAAAAGAGCTTTTTGGCGGAAGGGACGAGTGGCACCGGGGACGAACGAGACGAAGACGAAGAAGACGACGACGAAGAATGTTTGCATTATCGCGTTCGAGCGCCAACCGCGACGGCGTCTCTGGGGCGGTCGCGTCGTCGTCGTCCGCGTCGCGCAAGAAGCAACGACGACCGAGAGAACAACAACAACAACAACGACGACGACGACGACGACGATGTCATCGACATCGCGAGGAGAAGAACGAGGATAAAGCGGCCGATGGGAACACATCGAACAGACGAACGGCGATGCTCGGAGCGGTGACCATGGCCACTGCCGCGGCCGCGATGATGGAAACGCCTCGGCGAGCTGAAGCAGCGATGACGTCTTCCGTGCCGAAAACGGCGAAGAAGTCATTACGAAACGTCGTCGAGTTGACGCCGGAAAATTTTAAAGACTACATCTCCGCGGACGCGAAAAAACCAACTTCGAACGTGTTCGTGGAGTTTTACGCGCCGTGGTGCCCGTTTTGCCAAAAGTTGGAACCGATATGGAACGAGTTGCCGAACGAGTTGCGAAAATACGGGAATGAGACAACCGTCGCAAGAATGAATGTGGACAAGTATACAGATTACGCGAGAGCATATGGAGTGAGTGGATTTCCGACGTTGATGCTGTTTGAGGCGGGGAAACCAGTTGGAGCGAAGACTGGTTTGATTGATATGCAAACGGCTCTGAAGTACGCGGGAGTGTCGCAAGAGAAATTGGGCTTGCTCGCCGGACCAAACAAGGCTTTGGATATTGTTTTAACGAAAGATCAGGTGGAAAATGCTAGGAAGGAGTTAGATGTCGTGAGGAAAGAGGTATCGAGTGGGTTAGTCGGGGAGTCTAGAGATAAAGCGCTTTCGGCGTTGAACGTTGTAGATGGCGTTTTTGTTAGTCAGCTGTGATTGTACCTATTATTATTATTATTATTTCTATTTATACATTTTCTTCTTATTTGTATTGCGTTCGTCGTAACGATCCTTCTTTTGGCAGTATCTCAGCAAACTCAACATCGCGCTTTGCGAGACGCCTTGAATTCTACCGGCGTGGCCAAGCGTTTCCGGTCGAACGCTCGCGAGTTTCTCTTTATCCTCTGCCGATAATCCAAACACGTCGTCGTAGTTTATATCCTCTGGAATGATCAACATTTCATCTTTCTTCATGTCCAAGACGTCTTTGGATTGACGTTTGATGTAATTTTCGTAGTACAGATCCGTCGAGGCGAGTTCTAGGGCCGAGTTATCTTTATCAGCTATTTCGAAAAGCTCCTGTAAGGCAGTTTGGGCGTCTTTCTCTTCGTCGTAAATACTGTTCTCTTTCTCCGCTTTCGCTTTGGACATTTGCAAAAGCGCGTTCATGATTTTCCCAATCTCCTCACCACTTTGAATGACCTCTGGCGGAGAAATCAAGCGCCCGTGTCGAGCATCTGGACACTTCGTGCATCCAAATTTTATCCATTTCTTTGCCTGTTGCCGAAATCCATTCGTATTTTTCAAAAGATGAATCGCTCTGTTGCTCAGATTTTCTCTCTCCATGGCTAACTGATATCGCTCTGCCGAAACGAGTCCACACTCGTGACCGATTTTCGTTAATCGAATATCCGCATTGTCCCCTCGAATCGATAAGCGACGCTCCACTCGGCTCGAAAACATTCTGTACGGTTCTGTAGCACCTCTAGTCGTTAAATCGTCCGCTAAGACGCCGAGGTAGCTCGAGTCTCGAGACAATTCAAGTGGGTAGTCGCGGTCGGCGGCGTTGGCACCAGCCAAGATGCCTTGCGCAGCGGCTTCTTCGTACCCAGTCGTCCCGTTAATTTGTCCCGCAAGGTATAACCCTTTCACTTTTTGAACCTCTAAAGTTCGTCTGAGCTCTCTCGGATCGACGTAATCGTATTCAACCGCGTATCCCGGACGAAGCATTTCGACATTTTCTAAACCGGGGATCGAACGGAGCATGTCCAACTGCGTCTCTTTCGGAAGCGAATTCGAAATACCAGCTGGGTATATGATATCACTCGCTAAACCTTCCGGCTCGAGCCACACAATGTGGTCACGATTCGGAAACCGTCTGACTTTTGATTCAATCGATGGACAATAGCGCGGCCCAGTTGCGAGATTTTCATCCGCATAGTTCGGATGCGACACGATCACTTTTTCCGTCTCCGCGTTCGTACTCGTGCTGTGACACGATACTTGCTCTTGCGACGGCATCCAAGGCGCTTTAGTAGACGATGAAGATAAGTTATAATACGAAAACGGTTCCGGAACATCGTCTCCTTTCTGCTCATCGCACCGACTAAACTCGATGGAGGATTTTCTCAACCTCGGCGGCGTCCCGGTTCGTAATCTTCCCATTCTCAAATTCAACCCATACAACGAATCCGCCAACGACGACGAGGCCGTCGACGCTAAATTATCTGCTCGTTCCGTGACGTTCGAAGATATCCGCCCGGCGTTGAACACTTTCTCGCCGCCCCCCAAGTGAAGCACGCCTCGTAGAAACGTCCCGGTTGTTATCACGACGGCTTTAGCAAACACCGACGTACCATCTTCCAATCGCACTCCTTTGCACGTTCTACTTTTGTTGCTATCGCTATTACTAATATTAATATTCTTCCTTCTACTACTATTACTACTCTCTTTCCGTTCTTCTTCTTCTTCTTCTTCAATCAACAATCCGCTCACGCACGCGTCCACTACGGTTACGTTCGGCAACTCGCCCACTAATTTTTGCATGTGTTTCTTGTACAACTCTCGATCCATCTGCGCGCGTACGCCTCGGACCGCTTTTCCTTTGCTCGAGTTCAACACTCGGAATTGGATCCCTGAATCGTCCGCAGTTTTTGCCATCAGACCGTCCAACGCGTCGATTTCTCGCACTAAAGTCCCTTTGCCTAAACCGCCTATGGATGGGTTGCAAGACATTTCTCCTATGGACTTCACCGGTTGTGGAGTTATCAGCGCGACTCGACTACCTCTACGATTCGCCGCGGCGGCGGCTTCCGTACCAGCATGACCGCCACCAACGACGACGACGTCGAATTGATCGTTATTGTTGTTTGTGAGTGGACGTAAGTTGTTCAGGAAGCGTTTGTTGTTGAATGCGTTGATGTTCGTTAGTTGTTGTCTTCCAGAAAGAGAGACGATGAACGTCATCAACTTGCGCTGTTGCGTAGCAGCCGCTCTTCTCATTATGACGATGACATATTACGTGCGATGCTATGTACCAACGTGTGATAATTTTGGCGTACTATTATAAGTGCCGAAAGTTCGTGTGTGAATTACAATTTCTTCTATTTTTCTCCTTCTCCCCCGTCTAAAAAAACGTACTTTTGCAGATATCCCGACCATCGTAACCGTCGATCCATTTCTCCTTCCCTGTAAGTATACAATTGTTTAATATATAAATAATTGCAATAGTAGGTATATATATAATCTATGACATTATGTGAAGACTTACGGCTTCTTGGACGCTTTGATACCCGCGATGGCAGCGGCATAATCTGGGGAGTTGAAGACAGCGGAACCGGCGACCAAGGCATTCGCCCCAGCATCAATGACCTTGTACGCGTTGGCCGGGGAGACGCCCCCATCAACCTCAATCCACGGGTTCACGTTGTGTTTGTTGCACAACGCCTTAATCTCTTGGATCTTTTGCACTTGCGATTCGATAAAGGACTGACCGCCGAAGCCCGGGTTGACGGACATGACCAAAATCAAGTCAACGATGTCGATGATGTACTCCAAGCACGTAATCGGGGTCCCCGGGTTCAACACGACGCCCGCTTTGCAACCCAAGTCCTTGATTTGACCGATAGTTCTGTGCAAGTGAATAGTACTCGCACCTTCGGCGTGAACGGAGATGATGTCCGACCCCGCTTTCGCAAAGTCCGCCACTCTCAACTCCGGCTCAACAATCATCAAGTGCGTATCCAAAACCTTGTCCGTGACTGGTCTCAAAGCATCAACAACCAACGGGCCAATGGTGATGTTCGGCACAAATCGACCATCCATGACGTCGATGTGGATCCATTCCGCGCCGGCTTTATCCACCGCTTCGACTTCTGCGCCTAAGGTCGCAAAGTTCGCCGACAAGATGGACGGGGACACGATGACGGAATTCTTGTCGCACGCGTCGACTTTGGCGTTGGCGACGACTTGCAACGCGCCTCTTTTGGACGACGTCGTCGGCTTCGCCGTAGAAACGCGCAAGGCTTGAGTGTTGGTAGCGGTGTGCGAGAACATTGGTATTACGTTTTCTCGTGCGGTTGTGATATATAAAGTGACGAAAGGGATCGATTGCGCAAAATTGTTCTCAGAAGTGGGTTTTATTGGGAGCCACGAACACGGAAAACACCACACAAAATCGATCGCACGGCGGCGAACCAGATAAGATGACTCTTTGTTCGTACAACATCGCAAGCCAAATTTTTAAAGTGCCACGACGCAAAAAAACAAAAAAAAACAGAAGAAGAAGGGGGAGGAGAAGACCGTGACTTTCTTTTGTTTTTTTCACTTTTCGAAGGAAAGGACTCGATCGAGAATGGAAAAACAAACGAAAAAAAAAGGGAAGACCAAAAGAGAATTGGGAGAAAAAAAAATTCGTCCCCACAATCTGCGCGTCGAACAAAGAGAAGACAAAGTCTTCCGCCCAACACGCGCGCACATTTAGTAGAAGTGAACCGAGCGTAACTATGTTTACTTTATCCACTTCCGCGACGGTTTCATCGGTGCGTGCGTCGCGTCTTTTATGCGTTTCGGCCTTTTCGAATGGCTGCCATGTCGCGCTCTCGCTTGTGTCTTTCTTTTGCGCGAAAACCTGAAGGAGGGGAGATTTCTTTTGTGTCGCTAGTGCGCGCGAAGGAAAAGGTACCAGATGCGATGGTTTTCTCGGGAAGAAAGAGCTCGAATTGTGCGGAGAAAAAACCTTTTCGTGTTCGCTCGAAGTCTTTTGTCCCGCGCGCTCTCCATGAGGGCGCGATAGAACGACGCTGCGATTGAAAGCGGTCGAGCGGTGACGGCTTACATTTTATCCGTGTTTTTGGTGCGGGACGTCTCCAAATTTTCTTTAATCGTCTTCTCTTCCAATACTAACCGGTTCGTTTCTTACTTTCTTTCTGCATTGAAACAGGCGCGATTAAGCACCACGACTTCGTTTAGACGACAATCTCAACAACCGAAACGCGCCTCTGCCTTTACGGTTCGTGCTGCCGACGACGACGACGACGATAAAAACGATGAAGCTGCGGACGAGTTTACGGGTTTGAAATACACAAAAGCATCTGAGTTTGCCAACATGTCCAACGAACAAATCTTGAAGGAAGTTGAGGCGACGAAGAAAATGTTGTTCAAGTTGAGAGTGAAGCAATCGACGAGGAAGGCGTTCAAAGGACATCACTTTGACATTTTGAGAAAGAAAGTTGCGCAGTTGTACACAGTTCGTAGACAAAGAGAAGTCGCCGAGGGGGTATCCAAGAGAGACTCTAGAGAAATTATGAGACAGGAGAGAAAAACGAACATGTACATTTAAGAGAAGAAGGAAGAATTCTTGCCATACCTATTAGTTAGCGTTTTGATATCAAAATTAATTATTACACAGTAGTCTATCTTTATTATTATAAATCTAAGCCGAACGCTTTGACGGCAAACTCAGTCAGGTCTCTCGTGATTAAAACTCCGCCGCTAATCAACAAGAAGAGCACGCCGGCACCGGTGATGGATTGCTCCGTCTCCTTTTGCATTTTCTTCCCTCGAATGGCTTCGATGATTAATAACAACAAAAATCCACCATCTAAAGCAGGCAACGGCAGCAAGTTGACGATGGCTAAGTTGATGTTTATAACCGCACCGAACTGGAACAAGCCGGAGATGTCTTTCCTGAGAACCTCCGCGCCGACGGCGACGATGGCTAACGGACCGGAAACTTGATCTTTTGATTGGCTGAAATTCGTAACTAAGCCAGTCAACGATTTACCGACGAGCGTGAACAATCTGCCAAACTCTTTCGAGGCTAATTTGATGGAATCCACGGGACCTTTTGCCATTTTCGTATACAACACCGAGTTCGCCTCGAGTCTCGTACCTACTCTTCCTTCTAAAGTCTTCGGCATCTCGTCTGGAATTAAGATCAAATTGACCATTTCACCCTTTCGATTGACGACGACGTCGAGTTCTTTGTCCGCCGACGCTTTGATCTTGTTCACGACTTGACTGACTGTTTTCGCATCCGCCTCCAAATCTTCGCCATCGATGCGCAAAATGATATCACCTCTTTTGAATCCAGCCGACTCTGCCGCCGAGGGCGAAACGAATCCTTTGACGACCACTCCTGGTGTGTATTTAGCGTACGTCAGACCAATAGTGTTCGCCTGCGTGAGTAAAATAGCAAACGCAAATATGCAATTGGCGAAAATCCCAGCCGAAACAACAATCGCTCGGTCTTTCACCGGTCTGTTTCGTAACAAATCTGGATCGTCCGGCGGGTATGGACAGTCCTCGTCGTCGTCCGGAAACGCAACAAATCCACCCAACGGTATCGCTTTCAGCGAATATTCTACCTTATCCCCTTGAAACGAAAATACACTCGGTCCAAACCCGACTGCAAATTTGTTCACGTGTATGCCTTGCGTCCTCGCAGCGAGAAAGTGACCACTCTCGTGTACAAAAATGATAGTCGCAAGAACCGATAACGCCTGAATGACGGACCCAGGCCCTTCCAAATCAAAGTTTGGTGCAAGCGTTACTCCGAGTGGGAGCATAAACGAGCTCAGTATGAGCGTTTTGTTCATTTCAATGCGATCCATGAATGTTGTCATCATCTTCTTCGATATTCCTTTTTCGAAGTTCATCGTATCTTCCTTTTCTTCTCCTGAGGAGGAGAGGGAGGAAAACGACGAAGAGCATAACGAAGAGCTCGCTCGTCGTTCCCCGTCGTCGTCGTCGTCGTCGTTATTACGCATGACTGCATTCGTAGCGCATTCCATCTCGTCGTCCGCGCACGAGAAGCACACCATTCGTTTCTCCTTATTCTCGCGAAGAATTGTCGTCGTCATCATCTTGGAACGCACGCGCACGATTCTCTCGCCAACGCTCTTTTTCATCGCGCTTCTTCTCCCTCCTTTGACGGAGAACGAACGCGACGGCGTCGTCGCGGTCATCGAAGACGTCGACGAAGAAGACATCGACGATACCGTCGTCATCATCGTATCTTTCTCTCGTCGGTCTCTCTCGAGAAGAACGACGCTTCTGAGAGAGAGAGAGAGAGAGAGAGATTAAGAGAGCGTCGTTTTAATCGCGCGGAGAGAAAGGGAAGCGTCGTCCTCCTTCGTCCTTTTTCATTGGCCCTTTTTTTTCGTCGTTCAAACAAAACACCCCCCATCGGGGCGAGAGGAGTGCTCTCATCTCTCTCTCTCTCTCTCCAAAAGTAAAAAAAAAAAAAATCAGAAGGCAAAAATTTTCGCTCGCGAGACGACGACGACGACGACAGTTACGTACTCGTCGCGTCGTCGCGCAAGTTTCAAAAAAAAGGCGCGCTGCTCTTTGCGCCTCGTGTACCCACCACCACCACCACCTCCTCCTCCTCCACGCGAACGCGCGCGCCGAAGAGGTGCGGGGCGAAAAGAGAGAGTCGGCGACGGACGGACGGGCCCCGCGTCTCTCTTTTCTCGCGCTTCTTTGGTGTCCTCGAGAGGCGTTCTGTTTAACGCGCGGAAGAGCGAAGAGACGGCAATTTATCCGGAGACGTGGAGGATACGAACCGTTTTAAACGGGAAAAGATTTCGACGCGAAAACGAGAGAAAGAGAGAGCTGGGAGGGAATTTGGAAAAGAAAAGAGCGCGCTGGATAAGAGAGCAGAGCACGCATTTCTGCGCGGGCTGGTCCGTACCTTTGCGTGACTTGGAGTTTGTTCTTCTTTGCATCCGAACGCGCCGGTTTTGGAATAAATTCGAAGAAAGATGTCTCTTCCCAGTCTCCCGAGGCAACCAACTTCATCATCAAATACACCCAATACTAATAATACTAAAATAATCAGAAATGCGAAAACTGGGAACGAATACGCGATTTTCTCTTCGGAGAACAACCAACCAATCGGTCGCGGATCGTTCGCAACTGTTTGGAAAGGTCGAGACGAGAAAACGAGAGCAACCGTGGCAGTCAAAGAAATGTCCACGAAAGGTTTGCAACCGAAACTGAGAGAGGCGTTGGAGTTGGAGATTACCGTGTTGAGGAATGCGAATCATAGGAACATAATGACGTTGGTAGACGTGGTGGACGATTTACGAACGGAACAGGTGTATTTAATATTGGAGTATTGCGCTGGCGGAGATTTGTCTGAGTTTATTCGGAAACGAGGACGCGTGAGTGAAGCTGTGGCAAAACATTTCATGACGCAGTTGGCGAGCGGTTTATCGGCTATGCGTTTACAATCATTAGTTCACAGAGACTTGAAGCCGCAGAATTTATTGTTAAGCGAGAGATCGTCGAGGGCGACGTTGAAAATTGCCGATTTTGGGTTTGCGAGGTACATTCAACCGCACGGAGGGATGGCAGATACTGTGTGCGGGAGCCCATTGTACATGGCGCCAGAAATCTTGAAGTATAGAAAGTACGACGCGAAGGCGGATTTGTGGAGCGTTGGAGCGATTTTGTTCGAGATGGTCGTTGGGAAGGTACCTTTTACGGGACAAAACCAAGTGCAGTTGTTACACAACATCGAACGGTCGGATGCGAGAATACCCACGAGGATTGCCGAGACGCTTTCGCCGGAGTGCGTCGCTTTGATGAGGTCGCTTTTACGGAGAGATCCAAGAGAACGTCTCGGTTTTGACGCATTTTTTAATCATCCATTTTTTATAAGCAGCGGTAGTAGTGGTGCAAATGCTTCTACGAAGAATGATTCAGCGGCGTCGACTGCAACAGCGGCAGAGCTCTCGGTGGCAATGAGCGTAGATATTAACATTAATAGCAATAATACCAGCAATAATACTAATAATAGGAAAATGTCGTCGGGAGGAAGCAGCAATGAAGACGGGGACATGCAATTTCAGATGGATTCGATGAACGAGGCACAACTGAACGTCAACAACAACAACAACAACACTTCTCTGAAGCAAACGATTGTAGAGGAGGAAATTGCACCAACGAGAAGCTTTCCCATCGAACTGAACAATAATAATTTTCTTCAGCGAGAAAATTCCATGTTGTCGTCTTCGTACAAGTGCTTTGGGACGTCTCCTTCGGAGGTTGTGAGAAATGAAATCGCGCTCGCAGCGCGAGATTTGCGTGGAGGGCGTAAGAACGTAGGAACAGTAGCAACGACAACAATGAAACGGTGTTCTTCTTCGCCTCAGCAGCAACAAAATGTGATCGCTAAGTTCAGTCCTGGTTCGCCACCGTCGATGGCCTTCACCTCGGATTCTCTAGAAATCGATGACGATGATTATGTCATGGTGACATCTCCGGGAACTGGATTCGTTCCAAGAAATCCCGCACACACCGCTTGTTACCAAACGCCACCAAGACTCGGGGCATCGCCGTTATCAAGAGGTACGAGTCCAAAAGAACCCTCTCCAACTGGGATGAATGTTCATGAACAGCAAAAGAAGAAGAAAGATGCCGAGGTCGTCGTTGCATCGGCGAATAGTGAATCGTCGTCGCTCAAAACATCGATGTTGGCCTCATCTCCGTTGGCATCTTCACCAATTCTATCACCTTCGCAGTTATTAAGCAAATCAACCACGAATCAGCAAATGATGAGGAAAATATCGAATGGGGCAGGAACTTTGTCGTCTACTTCGCAACCATTTTCGTCCCGTGGTACGGAACCATTCGCGAAAATCATGAGCAACATGGATAAAGCAAAGCTTTTGGAACGCGCGGCTGCGTGTTTAAGAGACGCGAGTGCGGAGCACTGGAACGCTGGAAGCAGATTACACGCTTTGAGTGTTGGTTTAATCTCCCTAAACGCGTTGGATGCGGCACATGATCTCATTAATGTGGCATGTGAAGAGATTAAGATTCCTTCTACCAACAACGAATCCACGGCATCTTCAGATGTAAGCGTAGGAGGCGCTCCGATATCCATGAGTCCTTCGAGTTTAGACGAATATGTTTCGCAAATTTCGTTGGCAAACTCAGCTGAGAGTGCGGATAGTAGTGTCATGATGACGAATGCTCCTACGAGAAATACGAACAAGGCAAAATATGCCGAAGCAACCGCGATTAAGAAGCGCATCAAAGCCGCTTTCATGAAAACACATGCTCGATGCGAAAAAGCCACAAAAGGTATCGCCAACTATGGCGTAGACGCGAAATCGTCCTTACCTGATGGTTTAGAGCTCGCACACGATCGTGCTTTACAACTCACCCGCGCGGGAGCCGTAGAAGAACTCGTCGGAAACTTCAACTTGGCCACGGCTTCGTACGGCGAAGCGCAGACACTTTTGCTGTTTCTTCTGATGGACGAAAGCGGGTTGCGTAAAAGAAGTAATAATAGAAACAGCGCCGGAGAGGACTTGAAGCGCATCGCCGCCTTTGCCGAAGCCGTCAGCCGCCGCCAAATCGCTGCCAGACGTTAAACAGAGAGAAAGAGAAGAGATATGTATTTATTTTTGCAATACGAAAACAGGAAAAGAGAGAGATTTGAAATGAGGTGAGACGTGGCGCCCGAGAGCGCTCGTGAAAACGAGCGATAGTGAACTGGGAAGGAGAAGAGAATGCGTTATACTATAGTAGAGAGGAAACGGGCAAGAGAGAGAAAGAAAGAAAGTGAAAACCCAAACTCTTTCTCCCTCGTGCTCACATGTAATATTAGAGATATTTTCAGCATTTTTTTTGTGTTCTCCTTCTCTTTCTCTCCCTTCTTCATAAAAAAAACTATGGATCCATAAGGAACTCTGAGCCGCCACCAAATTCAGAAATAAAACACGATGAAGTTCGATGTCAACATCCTCCGGTACATCGAAAAAGACACGTTTCGAACTCTAGTCGCGGTGGAGATGGGCATGAAAAACCACGAAATCGTTCCGGTACAACTGATAAACGCCATCGCCGGTCTCAAAAAAGGCGGTGGATACAAGCACATTCGCGAGTTGTTGAAACACAAGTTAGTCCACCATGACAACTCGAAATACGATGGGTATAGACTAACACCTTTAGGATACGATTTCTTAGCCATAAAAGCGTTCACGATGAGAAATCGAATCAGTGGTGTGGGGAGAAGAATTGGTGTAGGGAAAGAATCAGACGTGTACGAGGTCGTGAACGATGAAGGGAGGCTCATGGCGATGAAATTACACCGGCTTGGTAGAACCAGTTTCAAGGCGGTGAAGAACAAACGGGATTATTTACATCGACGCACGAGCTTCAATTGGTTATATTTAAGTAGGTTGTCTGCATTGAAAGAGCACGCGTTCATGCAAGCGTTGCACGAAAGAGGATTTAACGTTCCAGAGGCAATTGATTTGAATCGACACTGTGTGTTGATGGAGATGGTGGATGGGTACCCGCTGACGCAAGTGAAGAAGATGATGTCTCCGGGGAAGGTGTATAACAGTTGCATGCAAGAGTTGAAGAAGTTGGCGTTATGTGGGTTGATTCATTGCGATTATAACGAGTTTAATATAATGATGCATTTGGAAACGTTGAAAGTGACCGTGATTGATTTTCCACAGATGGTATCGATTCATCACCGAAACGCCAGGATGCTTTTCGAGAGAGACGTGGAGTGTTTGCATAAGTTTTTCTTGAGACGATACGGATACGACGCCGAATTGGACGTTATGGGTGAATCTGATCCTGATTTTGATGAGATTCTGAAGGAGGTCGCAGAAAAAGAGAAGAACGGAGAGAAGTTGGTCGATTCGCTTCTCAAAGCAAGCGGGTTCACCTCAGAACAACAAAAGATGATAGACGAGGTGATGGCAGAAAGAGAGGAAAGAGCGAAGGAGAGGGCGCTCAATAGAAATAGCGACGGAGAATATAGCAGTGAAGAAGGTTTTGATGAGGAATCAGAGCACGAAGAAGAAAGTAGTAGCGAAGAAAATGAAGTGTCCGAACCCGATGAGCTCAAAGAAGACGAGGAAGAAAAAGAAGACGAATTTCACGATGAAGAATTAAGCCTGAATCCTGAGGAAGTTTCCGAGTTAGCCTCGCAAGTTGAAGCGATGTTGAACGATCCCAACGCACCTGTGCCGAAATACGAGGACGAAGTTGGACCTTTAATTCGTGAAGCTAGAAATAAGAGAGATAAACTCGCGAAAGATGGAAGGCCGGTACAGCCAGCGCCTTCAGCGATGACGGCGTCCTCGATTCGAAGCCGAGCAGATTTAGGGAATAACCCGGAACTTATTCGAGCAAAGTTAAAAGCGGAAAAAGCGAAGAAGGCGCTCAAAGGTGCAGGTCACGTGCAAACGCGAAACTTTATGAAAGATAAGAGTGGAAGAAGAGGCGTGCGCGGGCACAAACAAAAAGTCGAAGTCGATCCGTTTTGGGGGTAATACTATATGTTAAAATCATTGCGCTGCTGCTTCTTCCGTCGCTCTAAACCGTAAATATTCTTTCATGAACGGGTCAAAATTCCCGTTCAACACACTTTCTGTGTCGGCAGTCTCCCATCCAGATCGCACATCCTTCACAACTTTGTATGGGTGCAACACGTAGTTCCGAATTTGCTCGCCAAACTCCGCTTTGACCACATCACCCCGTATCTCCTTCACGTCTTGCAAACGTTGTTGCTCTAAAACAGCCGCCAATTTTGCTTTCAAACGAACCATCGCTTTCGCTTTATTCATCATTTGAGACCGGTCCTCGTCGCACCGCACAGTAATATCTGTCGGAATGTGTCTTATTCTCACCGCCGTTTCTACTTTATTCACGTTTTGTCCTCCTGCCCCGCCCGATCTCATCGTTGTAATCTCTAAATCTTTCTCCGGAATGTTCATCTCCCCAGCCTCTTCGCTTTCATCTTCAAACAAAGGGCACACGTCCACGGCTGCAAATGACGTCTGGCGACTCGAATCGCCCTTCTTAAATGGCGACAATCGGACGAGCCTATGAGTACCTTTCTCCGAACGTAAAAATCCAAAAGCGTACGTTCCTTCAATTTCAATCGTGACGGATTTAATTCCCGCCTCTTCACCTTTATTTCTACTCGTAATAGTCGCTTTAAACCCTCTTTTTTGCGCCCAATTTAAATAGGCTCTTTCCAACATTTCCGCCCAATCCTGCGCATCTGTCCCTCCTGCTCCGGCGTATATAAACAACTCGCTCCCTAATTTGTCGTACTTCCCACCCAGCATTTTCTCCGTCTCAAACTCCGAGAGCATCTCGTTCAACTTAATCGACGATTGAATCGCTTCCGTCCGTAAGAGTTCGTAATCTTCATCTCCACTTTTATTCTCGTCGCCGCCGTCAGAGTCTGGTTCCTCCTCCAACATCTCCAACGATAACTCGACGTCGTCCCTCGTCGCTTCCACCAGCTCTGCTCTTCTTAACTGCGACTGCACAAAGCTCAACTCTTTCGTCACCTTCTTCGCTTCCGTTTGATTCGACCAAAAGTCTGGATCGTTTTGTTTCATCTCTAAACTTTCTTTCGATTTTTCCAGCTTCGTCTTGTTCAGAATTTCTAGTGCAGCATCAGCTCGTTTTCTTAAACTCTTGAATCGTTTCCGGAGGATGTTTGGAGAATCCTCGTACGTGGGCGTCTCGTCGCCGATGCTCGACGTCTCTGTCATCGCGGACGACGCGGACGCGAAACACTTTCTCTCGCTCTTCCCGTGAACAAAAAACGATGACGTCGCGGAAGAAAACAGAGAACGCGTGCTGCTGCTGCTGCGCCGTCCCCTTTGTCGTCGCACCATCAAAAAGGTCGACGACGACGACTGAGACGACGACACCGACGATGCCGAAGACGAACGGCACGCTCGGCACGAGTGGCACAACGCCGTCGCGGTCATTCTTTTCA
>Ga0115011_10002029_pt1 | contig 14214 bp, 16 predicted proteins | sample TroAtlMetagenome_2_FD_88705 | JGI IMG/M metagenome (GOLD analysis project Ga0115011, IMG submission 88705) | Marine eukaryotic phytoplankton communities from Atlantic Ocean - Tropical Atlantic ANT8 Metagenome | ecosystem: Environmental > Aquatic > Marine > Oceanic | place: Tropical Atlantic...
AATCAACGAAAAACATGAACTGCACGATACTGTGTACTTGACAGGACACTCGCTGGGTGGTGCCATAGCCATGATAATGGGATACTGGTACGATGAGGCAGGCAAGGAAGTCCAAATCTATACATTCGGTGCCCCCAAGGTATCGACTGACTATTTTGGTAACAGTCCACAGCATTTCCGAGTAGCGATGGTGAACGACCCTGTTCCCTTCGCCCCACCATTTCCATACATACATTCTGGAATCAATATCAACCCGAAAACTCTGGACTGGCGATATAAGAATGACGTCGGTGACTTTACGAAAATCGATGCGAGAGATCATTCGATCTATGCGTATCATAAACAATTAATAAGACACGTGGAGTAATATGTACGGACCACCCAAAGGAGGTCCCCAGATGAAGGGTAAGAATCTTGCTGAGGTTCTTATGTTTCAGTGGGACTGGAATAGAATCATCCGTGATGCCTACAACGGAAATGGCATGGATGGTGGAGAGTTGAATCAAGTTTGGAGATCATTCAGTAAAATGAACTTGGCAGTAGATGGACTAGATCAAGTCCAAGCAGAGTTAGACTCATTTACATATGAAGACTGGAGAGCAGTTTGTGAATGGGCACAAGAAGAGCATGAGGATATGTTTGACGGCAGAGATCCTGCTGAGTTCATCATGGATGCAGTACATCAGTTCGTACTGAACTGCAACATGACAGGAACATTCGATGGAGAGATTAAGTGGGAACCACCACCTGAACCTCCACCACCTCCCCCTCCTCCGAGTGCTTGGTTTGATAGAGCAATAGCAGATGTCGGTAAGGTGCCCAGACCTGAAACCCTTGACGCAAATGTCTCACAACAATATCCTAGAAAAGTAAGACATGTATTAATACCTCATGATATGGGACTGTTGATGATTTGGGTTGATGATTCTATGGGAAGGATTCCCCATTCTCGAGATCAATTTGCAGGAAGAATTTGGATGTCAGTAGTTGTTCCTATGCCAGATGGATCATACAAACCAGCAGGGAAACATATTGAGGTACCATCACTTGGTATTTTGATTGGTGCAGACAAAGACGATGAAGGAAATATTTATGTTGTCACAGCACTGAATGAGTGCAGACGATTTGTTCATGAACCAAAGAGGATGCCACATAAGTATGACCAACTCATGATTCACAAACTCGATAGTGGTGGAAACATTGTTCGTTCTCAGGACATCGTTAAAGCAATCGAACCAAGATGGGGTCAAGGATTCGTAAATGTCTCCGACATAGGAAATGGTGATGTTATGTGTGCAGATGGAAAAGTCTGTCTAGGAACTGCCTACTATGGCAACGTCGCTCGTGATGGTAAACGACATACTTGCAGTATTTTTATTACACTCAAAACCTCAGATCTTCAGTGTCATGGCCGACCAAAGTTAGGTCCATCACACTCCTTTAATACGAGACTTGCCTACTATAAAGGTGAGTTCTATTACAATGACTGTGGTGATGCAGGTATGAGAGGTCCAGTAATGGGTAATGCTCATCGCGAACTCCACATCAAAGGTCCAAAGAGAGAGTGGAACGGTAAGATGTACAGCACCTACAAGTACAAACGTACTTGGAACGTATGGGAAGCCAAAGGTGGTTGTGATCAGGCATTGACACAGACAATGCGATGGAAGGCATCTCAGGGTGATGAGACAGCAAAAGAAGCATTGAAAGAGTTGGAAGCAGGTTACATTTACCAAGAGACACATTGTACTGGTGGAAATATGGTTGTGGGCAAAGAAAGTTTTGTCGTAGTATTTTCTGCAGACAGGACACCGACAAACATTGTCCCGAAAAGATGGACTGGAAGCAGTGGTCCCAAGAACATAGGACTTGTAAACATAAGTCTTGATGTTATGAATTCTGAGAAATATTTCTCATACGAAGATACAGGCGAAAGACCTTGGATTATTCAGGACAGAAATCCAAACATTTCAGTATCTCAACAGAAGATGTTCTCATGCGTCATGCCAGCATCAACTTGGATGGCATCTAACCCTGCTGTTTTTCTTACTGACCATGTAGACATTGAAGTGAGTTCTGCTGCGCATCCAAGGATTCGCAGAATAGGCGATGACTATATTGTTATATGGATGGAGTCTAAGTATGTAAACTCAATGGTCAATTCGTCAAGGTCTGGTTCTAGGCAAGGTATGAAAGCATTGGTTTGTGATGAGTTTGGTAATATTAAAAAACCTGCCCGATTGATACAAGATCCAAGTTGGGATACTCAGCCACTTTTTGAAATTGGCAATCTTCCTTATGTTCATAATGATAGACTTATCTGGGCATGTGCTGGAACTGACTATACCGAGCACGAGGGTAAGAATATTATTCATTCACTTGATCTTAACTTGAATCTTAAGAGTTCCGTAATGGAGTAAAAACTAAATACATTATGAGTTTTCGTCCACCTGTGAACATTGAAAAAATTAACGATGTCTACCTGAAGGCAACCTGCGATGACAGTGGGTTCCTTCGGGAGATGTCTGACTACTTTACGTTTGAAATACCGAACTGGCGATTTATGCCTCAGGCACGAAATCGTATGTGGGACGGTAAAATACGTCTGTTTAACTGGCACAAAAAACAACTATACTTAGGACTATTGCCTTATGTCAGAAAATTCTGCGAAGACCGAAGAGTCAGAGTTTCGCATAAAGAAGGGGATTTCGACACACCAGTTCTCTATACCCGTGAGGAGATACAAGATTGGATTACGAGTCAGAATCTCAAAATCAACCCACGACACTATCAAATCGATGGACTTCTCCATGCCATTAACAACCCACGATCAGTCATCATAAGTCCGACTGGTTCTGGGAAGTCATTCCTGATGTACCTGATGACATTGTATTACGATGTCACAACCCTTATCATAGTACCAACTATAAATCTTGTAGAGCAGATGTCGAAGGACTTTGCTTCTTATGGTTGGACGCAGTCTATTCACAGAATCAAAAGTGGAGCGAATAAAGAGACACTGATGCAGGTAACTGTCAGCACTTGGCAGTCTATTCACAAACTGAAGGCAGACTTTTTCAAACGATATGATTTGATAATGATTGACGAGTGCCATCTAGCAACTGCACAGTCACTCAAGGGTATAATGGAGAAGGCAACTGCCTGTCAGTTACGTTATGGTCTGACAGGTACACTACAAGATGCTAAAACAAATCGCCTCATACTCGAAGGTCTGTTTGGTAAAATACATAGACTTACTACCAGCAGAAATCTTATTGATGAGGGAACATTAGCAGACCTAAATATTAAGACCGTAGTTCTGGAGTATCCAAAATACGTGAGTGAAACCATTAGGGAGTACACTTACCAGAACGAGATAGACTTCCTTTGTTCCAATCCTGCTAGGAATAAGTTCATTACGAATCTTGCCTGTGATCAGGAAGGAATAACATTAGTACTTTTTCAGTTTATCGAAAAGCATGGCAAAGAGTTGGTAGACCTGATAACCAGCAAAACTGATTATCCTGTTTACTATATTCATGGAGGAGTTGAGGGTGATGAAAGGGAGAAGGTCAGAACCATATGTGAGCAACGTGATAATGCTATCATAGTTGCCAGTATGGGGACCTTCTCAACAGGTATTAATATTCCAAAGATACGAAACGTAATATTTGCGCACCCTACCAAAAGTAAAATACGAACACTGCAAAGTATCGGTCGTGGTCTACGTAAGACCAAGGATAAGACCGACATGGTTCTCTTCGACATAGTAGATGATCTGTCGCATAAACGACGCAGAAATTATACCTACAAACACTTTGAAGAGAGACTTGCCTTTTATGGTGCAGAGCAGTTTAATGTAAAAATAATCAGAGTACCAATCGCCCATGAAAACACCGAACCTAAAACCCAAGTATGTGTTACTGAATGAAGACACTGAGTTGTTTTCATATGTCGTAGTTGATAATCGACAAAAGGAACACCTTTTTCTATTAACACCCTTCCGTGTAGTTCATCTGAATGAGGATGAAATGCAGGAACATAACGTCATTAACGAACGTATAGGATTACATAAATGGCCATATTACTGTGATAATGCTCAAGTACCAGTTTTTCAAAAGCATATCTCAGTGGTAACAGATCTCAACAATGAGTTTAGCGAGTTTTATCTACATGCTGTAAAGCAGGATACACGAGGCGAACTTGATATGGTATCTGAAGCACTGAGTACATTTGGTACAAAACTGAACTAAACTTGACATCTGCGTCAAGTGTGGTATAATATAACTTGACTTCTAATCTAAAAAACTTATGGCAAAATTTGTAGACAACGAGAAGTTCTATGAAGAGATGGTTTCTTGGAAGAAAGCACTCTACAAGAACAGAGAACAGGGTATAGATGAAAGACCGATTATACCTGAGTATATCGGTGAGTGTATATGGAAAATAGCATTTCGTTATGCCACCAAACCAAACTGGAGAAATAGTTATAATGAGGATATGGTAGGTGATGCCGTTGAAGAGTGCATCAAATACCTTGACAGATTCGATGAGACCAAGTCAAAAAATCCCTTCTCCTACTTCACACAAATAGTTTATTATTCATTCCTTAGAAAAATATCTTCTGAGAAAAAGCAGTTGTATATCAAATACAAAGTTATACTGAACTCTGAAGTCGATGACTTCTTTGAGGGAGGTGAGAACGATGTAGCATATACCAAGGAAGACTTGCTATCAAGATTCCAGGCAAATGAGTTTGTTGAATATTATGAGACCAACGTGAAACGAACTCGGAAGAAGAAACCAAGAAAACAAAAAGAACACAAAACAGGAGTAGTCTTTTGAAAGTAGCATTAGTCACGGACTTACACTTCGGTGTAAGAAATGATAACGTGATTTTTGCTGACTATCAGAAAAGATTTTTTGAGAAGGACTTTTGGCCAGTAGTCCGTGAACAATGTGAGGAGTTGATATGCCTTGGCGATACATTTGATCGTAGAAGGTTCATTAACTATCGTTCTTTAAATGCTGCGCATGAAATGTTTTTCAACGAGATCGACAAATGGGGAAAACGTACTCATCTGATAGTCGGTAATCACGATACTTATTACAAGAAAAATAACTCACTTAGTGCACCGAACCTTTTGATTCGAGATTTAGACAACGTCAGAATATATGATGGACTTCCTCATGAGGTAGAGATCGGTGGTGTTAATACATTAATGATCCCTTGGATAGCACCTGACCATGCAGTTGAGGCAGGTGATAAAATAGCAGACTCCAGAGCAACATCAGTATTTGGGCACCTTGAAGTCAATGGGTTTCCTATGCATCCTGGTATGGTTTGCAGTAATGGATCAGAACCAAAAACATACAGAAACTTTGAGCAGGTATTCTCAGGACATTTCCATACCAAGACAAAGATAGGCAATATTATGTATATTGGTAATGCTTATCAGTTGACCTGGGCAGACTACGGTCAGGAAAGAGGTTTCCACATCTGGGACACGGAAACCCTCGATCTGGAGTTCTATAAGAATAGTCAGGAAATGTTTGTAAAGTTGGACTACGACGATACTGAACCCATGACTCCAATACCAATGAATCTTAAAGATAAGATGGTAAAGGTTTTCGTCAAAAAGAAAGAGAATCCTGCCAACTACGATATATGGGTCACAAGTTTACAAGATCAAGATCCTATGGACCTGTCAATCATTGAGGACTTCGCAGAGTTAGAGGTTGGAGAGGTTGAAGTAGAGTCCAGAGATACTATGTCTATCCTTACTGACTATGTAGACAAACTTGAATTGGGTAAGGGTGGTCAGGAACTGAACCTGTTGCTTTCAGAACTATATCAAGAAGCAGGACAAATAAAGGATGTTGAATGATACAGTTTACTAAGGTGAGGTGGAAAAACTTTATGTCATTTGGTAATCAGATGACTGAGGTTTCTCTCGAAGGCAGTTCAACAACATTAATCATAGGAGAAAATGGTGCGGGCAAAAGTACTTTACTGGATGCTATTTGTTACACTCTGTACAGCAAATCTTTTCGTAATGTATCATCAGGTTCTCTCATAAACTCTATCAATAACAAGGACTGCCTAACAGAGATAGAGTTTAGAATAGGATCAAAGAACTACCGAGTACTGAGGAAAATGAAACCAGGTGGTTTCAAAATGTGGTGTGATGGTGAACAGATATTGGCAGGTTCATCACATAAAGAACACCAACAGGTACTCGAAGATAAGATTCTCAAAATGCGATTCAATACCTTTAAGCAGGTAGTGCTTTTGGGATCTGCAAACCATGTGGCATTCATGATGTTGCCTACGTGGCAACGTAGACAGATAGTTGAAGACCTTCTAGACATACAGGTGTTTGGCGTGATGAACGATCTGCTCAGGATTAGAAGTAGTGATAATAAAACTCAGATGCAGGATACTACACACGACAAAGAGATGACTGGCCAAAAGATTCGTCTCGTCACCTCACATATAGAAGGTCTTCAAAAACAAAAGGATGACTACCTTGACAAACAGAAAGGATTGATAGATGACACAAACGAAAAAATCAAAAGTGAAGAAGAGTTCATCGAAGCATACAGAACCAAAAATGATGAAATTGCCAGAGATATCGGAGGACTTAATCCTGACCCAGACAAGATCGACTCAATATCTGACCTCCTCTACAAACTCAAATCCAACATTGAGGGACACCAAAAATCCCTTAATTTTTTCCACGACTCCGACAGTTGTCCAACTTGCCAACAAGAACTCGGACAAGAGATCAGAGAGACTAAGGTTGGTGAGTACCAAGGCAAAATCGACGAGCAGACTCGAGCCACTGAATCCCTCAAAGAACAACAGTCTGATTTGCAAACTGTGGTCGAACGGCATACTCAGTTAACAGACAGAATGAATAAACACCTTGAGAAGATCGATGGCCATAAAAGGAATATAAAACTTCTCCAGGAACAGATAGATCGTTTTGAGTCTGATACAACTTCTGCTGACTTTAGTGAGTTGAAAGATAAACAGAAGGAACTAAATCAGTCTATAAAGAAAAAAGACAGACTTGAAGAACAGTATAAAGAACTGGTGCACCACAAGCACCTGTTTGATCTGGCATCAAAACTGTTGAAAGATGATGGGGTTAAGGCACAAATAATCAAGCAATATATACCTGTCATAAATAAAACGTGTAATACATATTTACAGAGAATGGGACTGCCGATCAGATTTGATCTTGATGAGCAATTTAAGGAGATTGTACGCAGTCGGTACCAGGATGAGTTTAAGTACGAGTCCTTTAGTATGGGTGAGAGGCAACGCATCGACCTCGCAATGCTGTTGACATGGCGAGCGATCGCTAAGTCAAGGAACAGTGCCTCAACAAACCTGTTAATCCTCGATGAGACTTTCGACAGTTCACTCGACATGAATGGTACCGATGAACTCATCAAAATCCTCTACGACATGACTGGCTCAAACATCATTGTCATCTCTCATAAGATGGGTGATTCAGACAAGTTTTCCCGTACGATACAGGCGAAGAAAAAAGGAAATTTTTCTCAATTATTTTTAGATAATTAAACTTTTCGCTTGACATTTTCGATTGGTTGTGGTATAATTATTACATGAAAATGAGAAATTACAAAAGCAAGAAAATGAAAATCGCTACAACTTTTAAATTCACAAGATTTCGCACGAAAGTGAAGAAGTCTAAAAAACTGTACACTAAACAATCTCGCAAGGAGAATCGCGTATGGGAATGGTAAAGGAAAAGTACATCGACCATCTCGAGCAGATGGATGAGTTCGAAGCAGGTTTAATGCACTTGCAGAAGTATGGCAGAAAAACTTTTAAAGATCACACTGGTGAGTGGCAGGAAGTCTCCGTCACTGGCCAGACTAACTTTTTCGACGATACCGTCGAAGTAATCCCACATGAGGTACAAACATGAGTATGATAATGTGTAAATACGGTTGTGTTTCCGACACAGACGAGTATCCAGATTTCGGATACGACGAAAAAACTTCGGAATATACCTGTTCATTCTGTCTCGAGAATGAAGCAGATGATATGAGATTAAGACAGTACGACCAAAGTCAGTCGGACATGTTTAATGATCCTAATATGAACTGGTCAGGTTTAAGATAAAAAAGTGAAAATTTCGCTTGACATTTTCGTTTGAATCGACTATACTTATATTAAGTTGAAAATGAGAAATTCTTAAAAAAGGAGTCTTATGAAAGAATTAGTCGCAAGTTTGATTACAACCCAGTACAGAGAAAACTACGGTGCCCATGATTGGGACGGGACGGGTGAATGCCCGCAGTACTGGAAGAATAAGGGTGGTGTCGACTACATGATTTGTGGTGCCCCTTCTTTGATGGATGCTGAGCATTTTGTTGATGCTTACATCTGTGGTAAATCAGACTACTCTGACGAGTTTGTTGTCGGTTCTGTTGACTGTAATATTATGTACCATGTTAATGTGCCTGAGCACATGAAGCCAGTCGTTATTGAATGGGCAGATCGTTTTGACTGCCGTGAAATCAAACCATCCATGCGTGAAGCAATCGAGGAGATTCAAGATGCTACCCAGTGAACTACTGAAAGATAAAGAGTTCGCTCCCTTCTCAGAAGGTGAGCGATTAGATGACTTTGACATGAATGGTGAGATCGAACCAGGTCTCCTTGCCAAACATCTACTAGAGAATATGGAACTATACGGAGGTGTTGGATTGACTGCCTCCCAGATCGGAATCAACGCACGTGTGTTTGCGTTCAAAGAAAATACGGGTTCAAGTCTGGTTGATGTAGTTGCCTTTAATCCTACGATAAACTCCTATTCAGAGGAGAATGCATTAGAAGCAGAAGGGTGCTTATCATACCCAGGTCTGTTTGTTAAAATCAAGCGACCTAAATCTTTACATGTCTCTTATACTACTGCGACAGGTGAGTTGATTGATACGGTACTTGGTGAGTTTACTGCTCGAGTCTTCGGACACGAGTTCGACCACTGTGAGGGTATCGATTTCCGGGAACGTGCATCACGATTACATCTGCGACAGGGTATGCAGAAACGTAAGTACTGGTTGCGCAAGATGAAACAAGCCAATAAGAAAATGGCTAAACAACAACGTGAACAAGAGAGGGTCAATGCCTAAAGTAAAACGAGCAAAACCAAAAGCAGTCCGTGTAACTAAGAAGCAAAAAACATCTATGCGTAATGCCATCAAAGGGTCTGACGGCATGCCAGTTACTGAGGTCAGTACATACGGTACTGAACCAATGCCGATTGATGGTGTTGGTAGTATGCCTAATATGATGCAAGCACTCAACTGGTACAGTCGTTACAAAAATCATAAAGATGCAGACAAATATCTCATTGATTTTGCTAAGCAATATGGCTTCAATAAAGATGAGATTGCATTGCTCCGGAAATGTCCTGCTCACTTTGTAAACTCCTCTTATGGTTGGTTAGCAAAGATGAGTCTCAATGGCATCAAACTCGAAGACTCTCAACTCAATCGTATCATTGTCAAAATACGTGAGAAAATCAATCATGCCATTTATATTGAAAACCTAAATACTGAACTACAAGCAGAGTCAGATACTTCTGTCAAGAAGTCGATACATCAGGTCATGAAAGAAGCAATGAATGACAAAGCATCGGCTATAATGGGAACTATTGATGGTTGGTTAGATGACTTCTGTGATGCTGGAATGTCAGGTGAATTTGATTTATACTCTTATCTTCAGTCAGTTGATGCAAAACCTGCTCATGTTGCTATTGTCGAGGATCGCCTCGGTATATGGTATGCTGAGTTTATCGCAGCCAGGGATGGACTTGATCCCGACTTCGTAGAAGGTTATTCGCATCTTACTCCTGTTCAACTCAAGACACTAACTCACTGGGTAGAGGACTTAAGGAGTCAGGCATCTAACTACGTAAATGTTACTAAGTCTGCACGTGGGCCAAAGAGAGGTTCTACACGAGTCAAAAAGGTGGATCCTGTTAAGCAGACTGCTCGACTGGAGACCGTATCTATACAAGGTGTGCAGTCCCTTGACAAGACTCAGATTATCGGTGCTAACGAACTGTGGGTAGTTGATCAGTGGGGTGGCATACGATTGTTCAAATCAGAAACTACTACTGGTTTCGATATGTCTGGTCGTAAACTTAAAAACATAAGTGATGCTGTCTTTTATAGAATGCCGATGAGATCAAATGCAGACAAAGAGGTATTTACTCAACTTCTTAAGAAAGGGTTTCCTAAGAAGGTCAGAGAGAGAAAACAAATACTTGATCAACATATGAGAACAGATAAACTCGAAGAGATTTCTCCATCTATAGCAAAGACACTGATCTGGCACGTTGCCTAGGAAAATATGGCTACAACACCATCAGACGCATATGACATCATCTTCTCGCTTGGCGAGGTGATGAAGTCTATGCGCACACATTTTGATTTACAAGATTTACAATGTACTAATGTCAAGTTTGAAATTGATTTTAATACATCTGAACGATTTGAGTTTGTGTACGACATGAGTACAGGTATGCCTGGACCAGAGGTAATGATACGCAAACTCGAGAACTCACAACTTATTGACTATCAGTACTCTCATGATGCAATGGGTGAACCAGAAACAAGAAAGGTACAATGACCATCCAACGTGAATACGAGGATAGTTGGGGTGATAAGTTTACTATACCTCAACACTCAAATGAAATCCATCCATCATACAACTCGCTGGGTGGAAGTGAACTTTATACTATAAACCTTTTCAAGCATGTACCTAAAGAGGTACGTGACTCTTTCAATATTGTTGTCTCTCGCTATGTACCTGAGGTAATCGACGAGAACAAACCATCTATCTATATCTGCCAGGATCTGTACAATGATCCTATGTATGAACACCTGCGTAATGGTGGGCACGAAAAGTTTGAGCGAATCGTATTTGTCTCACACTGGCAGAGAGAAATGTTTCAACGATACAACTACGGTATCCCTCTCGAAAAAGTATTGACGGTACATAATGCTATCATGCCTATTCTTGAGATAGATAAGGTAGAGATGGGAGTAGAAGGATCTGATGCTAAGTATCGCATCGCCTATACATCCACACCACAAAGAGGTCTGGCAGTTCTCCTTGAGGCATGCCGTTTGCTCTATGAGCAACGTCGTCAGGACTTTGAGGTAGATGTATACTCCTCATTTAAGATTTACGGGTTCGAGAAGAATGACGAACCTTTTCTCCCACTCTTCGACAAAATGAAGGAGACTGAGTGGGTTAATCATGTAGAGCACATGGACAATGCTGATCTTCGCAGAGAGTTAGGTAGGACACATATTTGGTGTCTGCCCTCCATCTGGGAAGAGACTTCCTGTATGGCAATGATGGAAGCAATGCACGCAGGTTGTCTACAGATTGCATGTGCATACGGGGCATTGCCCGAAACTTCTGCAGGATTCGGCATTATCTATGACGTGCCTCCAACTCCAGAAACCCATATCCAACGTCTGGCAGGACTGCTAGACCATGCTATGAATACGTACACCTTAGATGGAACTAAGGACATGATGAATTTCCAACGTGCGTATGCTGATCGTTTCTATACCTGGCGTACAAGAGGTCGCCAGTGGCAAGCACTGCTCGGTTCTCTCAAGGCACAACTTGAAGGGGAAACTGAAGCAGAGGTAAAAGCACCTGAACCTGAGGAACAAGTACAAGAGGTCGAAGTTCCTTCTGTCGGAGTAAACGTCGCACCAGTAAACTGATATGATTTTAGTCGATGCAATGCAGATTTGTCTAGCGAATATCTCTATCGCCATGAAAGTATATGGCGATGAGGTAAATGAGGGTTATATTAGACATATGATCCTTAACTCGCTTAAGAACTACAATAAACAACATAAGGAGGAATATGGTGAAATGGTCCTCTGTTATGATGGTAGTAAAAACTGGCGTAAGTCAGTCTATCCAGAGTACAAGGCACATCGCCCAAGGGTTCGTTCAGAATCTCCAGAAGATTGGGATCTTATCTTTTATTGGATCCACACAATCAAAGATGAAATCAGAGAGAACTTCCCTTACAGAGTGGTTCATGTCGATACTGCCGAGGCAGACGACATCATTGCTGTCTTGGCTCGTGAATCTGATCCGTTCGAAAGGCATCTTATTATATCGTCAGATAAAGATTTTGTCCAGTTACATGCCATTTCAGGACTTAAGCAATATGATCCGATCCGTAAAAGATGGATTGATGGCGATCCTTCCGAGTCACTTATTAATAAAATATTCTATGGTGATAAGGGAGATGGTGTCCCGAACATACTGTCAGATGACAAAGTATTTGTCGAAGGTCGTAGACAAACTCCTCTCCAGAAGAAGAAGTATGAATCCTGGAAAGGTTTCGAAGACCCTGTGGCAGTACTGCCGAGGGAATACGTTAGTAACTATAAGCGAAATAAAACAATGGTGGACCTTAAGGCACAACCAAAAGAAGTAGAGCGAGCTATACTCGCTCGTTATGATGAAGGTGTGAAAGGTCGTAATGATAAAATATTTGGATATCTTATCGATAAAAGGTTGGCGAAATTACAAGAGTCAGTACAAGATTTTTTTGCTAACTAAATATTACAGTGAATTGAAAACTATATTAGGATACACTATGGATTTACCTACTAAAACAGACGACATTCGCATATCCATTCCCCAGATATTGGATACTGTGAATAAAGAGAAGTTTCATGATCGTAAGGTCGAGTTGCTTCAACTACATAACCATCTGGGACTTCAGATCTTCCTGAAGGCACTTATACATCCCAACATCACATTCAAGTTGCCACGAGGGCAGATTCCTGTCAAGAATGCAGATCAACATACGGGTGACACACCCACGGGTCTCTATAAACTTGATAAGGCATATCAATGGATCTCTGGTACTGCTGAGTGTGAGAGAGTAAACAACATTGAACGTGAGCGAACTTTTATGGAGTTTGCTGACACAATGGATAGGACTGAACTGCCAGCATTAATCGCCTTGAAAGATAAGGATCGATCACAGTGGCCAGGTATTTATGACCAGTGTGTAGTTGATGCTTTCCCAGATATGTTTACTGAAGAGGAAAAGCAGTTACTGAACCCTGATATCCCAAAGCCAAAACCAGGTCCTAAGCCAAAACCCTAAATAATGGACACTATGAACTACGTTGAATTGACTTACAATGCCCTCAACTCTACCTACAATGCTAAAGCAGAAGAAAAGAGATTTGAGGTAATCAAACTTATGAATGATGGAGGATCGATAGAAGAAATCGACATGGCCATTGAAGAATGGGCACTCGTCATTCAAAAAGGTCAACTATTAAATAGCATGGTTGATAGGAAAGATGAAACACAAGCAACTCAAGAACAAAGTGCAGGCATTGCGCAACCTACGAACTGAGATGGCTAAAACTCGCCTCTCATGGAAGGCAAAAGATAATCTTACTTTCATGTGGGGAGTTGTTTGTGAATTAGATCAACACGACAAATTACCAACTATACCTTACCCAAAAGGTGACGTAACAATAGAAGACTTGAAAGGAGAGTCAGCATAGATTATGGAAAACAGACAATTACTTGAGGAGGCAGTTCAATCTGTTAATGACCTCGAAGGATTTGCCTGTCAAATCGGAGTAGGGAAAGGCAACGGATCGCTTAAAATCCTGGGCGAGTTGTCAAAAGAGAAGTTGCTTTTACTGATTGACCCATTCGGAGAACATCAGTATCGCACAATACAGGATGGTATGCCAGTCGACAAGACGGCATACGGAACTAGAGAATCATATTCGACATTGGCGTCGCTCTACAGTTTAGTTAGTGCAGGCACTTGGCCATACTTTCTATACTATCCAATGGAGGATATCGAATTTTACGAACATTTTCAAACAGGTATTTTTTTCTATAATAATGGTGAAAAGAGCAGACTAAATGAGTATTGTTTTGTGCATTTTAATGCGCATAAAAATGTTTTGAATCTACTCGAAGGTATTCGTTTTTTCGACGAACGAATGGTCGTCGGTGGCAAATGGGTGTTTGAAGACACCAGCCAATTAAATGAACACCAGCATCAAATTTTAGATGATCTCATGGATGAGACTTCCATGGTTGAATGTGATCGTTATGAAGATATCATCGTTTTTGAAAAACATGAA
>Ga0115011_10002030_pt1 | contig 14213 bp, 14 predicted proteins | sample TroAtlMetagenome_2_FD_88705 | JGI IMG/M metagenome (GOLD analysis project Ga0115011, IMG submission 88705) | Marine eukaryotic phytoplankton communities from Atlantic Ocean - Tropical Atlantic ANT8 Metagenome | ecosystem: Environmental > Aquatic > Marine > Oceanic | place: Tropical Atlantic...
CCAGGATGAGAGAGATTTTCTAATCCTGGGCATTAGAGGATTCTCCAATAGGCCTTAGAACGAGAGCGGGCCAAGGATGTGCCTGAGAAAATAACCAGTCATTAGATTCTTCATCACTAAGAATTTTCAATAATATATCAGATGAGATTGGAGCCCACCAATCATAAGGTAGTCTTTCTATAATGAGATTTAGTTCTTCTTTCGATAGTTCTCTTCCATCTATAGAATAATTAACTAATGATGACCAAATCTTCAAATCATGATCTTTCGGAAGGCTCTGTGCTTTGAATAATATTTTTTCAAGTACCTTTTTGAAGTCTAAATTTGGATTACGTCCCGAACTAAATAACCAAGATACACCTTGAAGAGCAGGCAAAGATTTCTTTGGAGGTGAAGAGATCCATGCTTCTAGCGACCATTTAGTTAAATCATCGTGAAGAGTCTCAGGGATCCATGCAGCATTAGTCAAAAATTGTGCAGCAACCCAAGACGTACCTGGGGAGGCTTCTATGAAATCAACAGCAGGACGTGTTCGAATTGTGGTTTTACTATCTTCTCTTATTTTTTGACCTAATCTTTCTGCGAAATAATCAAGAATTTCTTCATCTGCCTGATCTGCAAGTTCTGCAATTCTGTCTAGAGGTATGTGATCAATATCAAATAATATTGACCATTCAATTGGCAATCTATCTCTTAATCGCTGCCATCTCGGCCACCTAGTTGCCTTCGGGGAAGCAATCCAAGCTGCTAAAGGATACCTTGCTTCCATCTGGTTTGCCCATTCCTCATTACCACTTGGAAATTGAGAAATTGCAGATTTTACCATTGAAATATATCCTGATTCTAATGCTTCAAATTTAGAGTTGTGAGACTTATCCAAACCAATTAGTTTCCAAGGATTAATTTCTAAAGATATCGAATCATCATCATTTTCCACAATATTTGGTAAACTATCAACCAATTTTAAAGAAATTATTTCTTCATTAGAAGTTTTCAGCCTCAACCAAGGAAGTGGTCTAAGAATGTCGTTGTAGAGAAGATTTGAAGATTTTGTTATAGGACATGTCTTATCTTTAATCAAGATTCTTAATTTGGGATGAATTATGATAGAAGAGGTTGTAGATTCTGGAAAATTTTCATTTATCTCTAATACAAGAGGAGGACGAACCTCATCTGAGATAACCCAACTAATTAATGATTCAAGTGCAAAATTTCCTAAACCTCTGGTGTCTAAATTTCTAATGTTAGATTCATCAATCGTGAAAGATTGACTTCCCCAGTCTCTTCTAAATTTTCTCCAAGTAGAATCATCAGTTCTAACTTTCCGAGTTGACATTATTCTATCCTTCAGAGACTGTACTCTTCTTTTTAATTCATTATCAGGAAGTCTAGGGTGTGCCTTTTGAATCCATATATCTAGAGAAGAGAGGGGGTAAGGATCTCCGATTAAGTCTAGACCGCCTAAATTTGCAATTACTAAAGAATTTATTCTAGTTGTTCGAATTAGCATAGTTCTGGAAAGACTATCAGGAAGTATAGCGACTATTGGAACTTTAGGCCTTATTTCTTGGCTTAATCTGTGACATTCACCTAAGACCCAATCGCCACGATGGAAAGTATTCTCGTTTAGAGGTGGTTTTTGTCTTGACTTAGGCATATCATACCAAGTTCCGAAAGTCATTGCTAATTGACTCATTTCATTTACCAAATTGGCTCTAATAATTCCGATTACGGAAGATTGAGGAGAATATGTATCAATCTTACCTGGATCTATAGAGATTGGTGGAGCTTGAGTTAATTTCATACTCTTCAGATCAAACCATCTAGGATCTTTTTCTTTGAATATAGCCCAATTCCAACGAACCCCCTCATTTCCTATGGAATCATCAGAATTATTTTCATAATCTGTAGGCCTATCCGGAATAAGGACCATCGGAGACTTTGGGATTGAAGAAATTCCCATTAGAAGATTACTGCCGTCTTTATCTAAAATACAATATTTACCAGGCAGAGATGGCAAAGGAAGTGCCTCCATAGCCCTAGATTTCTCATCCGATCTAATTCTATTCCATCCTAATTCAGTTAGATGTAGATAAGCTCCTCTGCTTCCGGCAACTAGATCACTGGAGACTAGCCCCTCATTTCTTAATTTTCTTAGCTCTGCAGAAGCATGGGGAATCTGTAGACCAATATCTCTAGCTAAAACTGAAACAGTTGCTCCACCTTCAGATAATCTATTTAGTAATCTACGGCGATACCTACTACGAATTTTTGTAGGTGTAGAAATAAAACTGGGAATAGGGTCAAATTCGGAACCTTCTGACACCAATGACCATCTCCGTAATCAACCACTTCAAAACTATGTATTAAATTATCTATATTAGTTACATTTTGTTACACATTTCTAGTGGAAAAATAACTAGTTCCATTTTAACACTAAAAAATAACATAGAAATAGTCTCGATTAGTGCAACTATATGTAACTAAACTGAACAATAAGTTGCAGAAGCGTTATATTACCCCCCGTCGCCCTACCTATATCGAACCGGCAGTCGAAGCCGATAGAATGAGGAGTGAGAATCATGGATACAAAAATAATTCGTGATTTGGTGAAAAAACACCTTTCTGAAAAACCCCGAAACACGGTTGAAATCAAAGATTGGTTATCAGAGAATATCCTTTTAGAAGACAATTACGATATTGCAGCTATCTTAGAATCGGATCCAACAATCATTAGAATTGGGAGAATAATGAAAAGTGGAGTCATTGGGAAAGAATACCCTCTGTCGGAATGGGCTACCGACGAATGGGTTTTACATCATGAAAGAAAACAGCCCGAAGTTAATGGAGATTAAAAATATGAGAACTACTAGATTAAGACAGAAAATTAAAAAATTCCTTGACACCAAGGGTGAAGCAAATACTACTGAAATATTGGAACATGTCAACTCAACTATGAGACATGGGACAACTCCTCAACAGTTAGGCAATGTGTTATCAAAAGATAAAGACATTATGAAAATTGCAACTACCAAGCGTGGCGGTGCACTTTCTGGGCGTTATGAAATATGCGTATGGCAGTTACGCCCAGGCGCTCAAGAAAGGCAAGAATAAATTGGAAAATATTTATTTTTCTAGTTCTGAACTCCAATCTCCGGTTCTTGCTAGGCTATTCATCTTTGAACGATGCAAAAATACTGATTGGCTCCCCTCGTTGTCGCCAGTAGCCCATGTTTTCAAAGCATTGGCTAATAATGCTCTACCAAATGAGTATGATAGTTGCCAAGGATGAACAACATCCATTGCATTCATCAAATTTAAGTGAGCAGTGGCATCTTCGTCAGACTGACCACCGGAGAGGAAGACAATACCTGGAAGACTATGAGGGACATTCTTTGTTAAACAATCAACGGTCATTTGAGCTACTTCTTCACGGGAAATTTGTTCAGAGCAGGAGTTTCCAGAGATTATCATGTTTGGCTTAAGTAAAGCACCGGGCATATGGACACCTTGGACCTGACACTCTGCAAAAGTAGCGGATAAAATCAACGAAGTAACATTATAACAAGTCTGAGCATCATGATCTCCTGCCATAATTACTTCTGGCTCAATAATTGGCACTAAACCTTGTTCTTGACATATCGATGCGTATCTAGCTAATGCATGGGCATTAGTCGAAATGCAAGCGGCCGATGGTTTACCATTTCCGATTTCTATTACCGCGCGCCACTTAGCGAACCTTGCACCCATTGAGAAATACTCTTCACATCTGCCCCTTAATCCGTCAAGACCCTCGGTAATCTTCTCACCTTCATGATTTGCTAAATCTTTAGCTCCAGTATCTACCTTAATTCCAGGATACACACCTAAAGAAGTCAAAGCATCGGGAATACTCCTGCCATCTGGCATCTTTTGTCTTATCGTTTCATCGAATAAAATTACTCCACTAATGTATTTTTCATAATCATTTGTTGAGAAGAGATTTGCCCTATAGGCATTCCTTGTATCAGGTGATGCCGAGACTCCTACTGCCTCTAGCCTATTTGACATAGTTCCATTACTCTCATCTGCAGCAAGAATTCCTTTACCCGCCGCAACTAGTTCACGTGCTGTTTTTTCAAGTAGTTGAGTATCCATATACTAACCTCATGCTAACGTGAAGGCTATAGGAAATGAAGGCATCGCTTTAGCATTCCAGAATCAAGTATCATGAGAGCCTTGAACAAATTTATGAATTCCGTTCGATACGTCAATAACTTCAGATTCAACAAAATATTTCCCATTTTCTAGAGTTACCCCCTTTGTACGCCCTGAACAAACTCCGGTCCCTATAAACAATGCATCATCAGAGGAACATAGGTCATCTCTATGCCACAATCTTTCAATATCACCATCGATCATTTCCTCTGCTCTAGCCCTATGTCCTTCATTCTTGAAGACTAGACGGCCCTGGAAGGGAGCATTCAGACCCCTCAAGGCCGTGGCTGTGATTACTCCTTCGGGTGCTGCCCCGATACCCATCAATAAATCAATTTCAGATTTAGGGTCTGCTGCATTCAAAGCTGCAGCAATATCTCCATCGCCGATCAAAACGACATTTACCGATAAATCCTTTAATTCCTTAATTAGTTCATTATGACGTGGACGATCCATGACAACAACATTTAGAGAATTAATAGGTTTATCTAAAGCATTTGAAGTAGCCTCAATATTATAAGAAGTAGAGGCATCTAGAGAAATTTCGCCCATTAACTCCGCAGAACCTGAGATTTTATTCATGTAACAATCAGGTGCATGTAATAGAGTACCTCTCGGTGCTGCTGCTAGTACCGCCATAGCATTAGGCAAATTGTAAGCCACATGATTAGTACATTCGAGAGGGTCTACTGCAATATCAATTGCAGGAGAACTAGCATCTCCTTGTAATGACCCTAATGGTTCACCAATCCACAACATTGGAGCATCATCTCTCTCGCCTTCCCCAATTGCAACACGCCCATCAAACGGGACAGTATCAAAAACTGCTCTCATCGCTTCGACTGCAGCGCCGTCTGCCGCTTTACCATCTCCCTTCCCTATCCATTTTGATGCTGCAATTGCAGCAGATTCTGTGGCTTGAAGAAAATATTTCTCTAAATCAGCAGTTGACATATGACTTCGGAGTAGCAATCAGCATTCAATTATGTTGGTCCCCTTTGCTCTTTTTTATAACTTGGACATTATTAATTCTAGATTCAGGATATTGTCCATCTGAATCTTTCTCAATAGATTTCAACATATCCCATGCGCACAATAGTCCTGCATTAACTCCGCATAATGCTTCCATCTCAACTCCAGTCCTCCAATGTGTTCGAACTGTGACTGTGCATCGTAGATTATGGCCTTCAATACCCCATTCTACTGAGCAACCTTCGATTGGAATGGTATGACAATGTGGTAAAATTCTTGGAGTTTCTTTCACCGCTTGAATTGAGGCAATGGTTGAAATTTCTCTAACATCTCCTTTTTTTGAACGACCTTTTACTGCATTGATTCCAGAAGATGATAATTCCAAAACTCCTGTCGCAATAGCCTCACGGAAAACTATATCTTTACGACCAACATCAACAATAGCAGACCATGAATTTTCCAATTCATCGATACTCATGTAACCTTCGGAGTTAGTACTCATTATTCAGATAAACGGAAGTTAAATCTGGAATAAAAATCATCCAAGTCCCGGTTTCCAAATTTCACCATCGGATCTTACTTCTTTTTTCCATAAAGGTGCTTGCAATTTAAGCTGATTAATCAACCAAGAACAAGCTTCGAAGCCAGCCTTTCTATGTTTTGAACCGACATGTATGCAGACTATAGGCTCAGAAGGTTCTACTGCGCCAACCCTATGTGCAACTAAAACCGATTTAACACCAAATTTCTCAATAGAAGTTTTTGCAATATCTGATAGTACATGATTTAGTTTATTTTCCCAAGCATCAAATTCAAGCCTCTTGACGGTAATTCCATTATCTTCTCCTCTTGTTAGTCCGACAAAAGAAACGATACTTCCACAACCTTCGACATCCACTAAAGAACGAAGAAAGTTCGGATCGAGGTTTTGATCTTCTATCCTAATGATTACTCCCTCTTCTGACATCTCAGTAACCCTCTTCTGAACTACCCGAAGACAAATTATCGGATGAACTCTTTGATTAGAAATAACCAAACCTTTCAAACAATATACCCCATACGCAAGTGCGTGAAGGAGAGGATTGATATCTTGGGAGCGGGACTATCGGGTCTTGCTGCAGCAACTATCCTTGCTAAAGCGGGTAAAGAAGTTCATGTTCATGAGATACGCAAAGATAGCGGAGCAAGATTCGATGGAGATTTCCAAGGAATTGAGAATTGGACAAGTGAAACTGACTTTTTTGATGAAATGAGATCCTGGGGTTTAGAACCTGATGAATTTAAATCAAATGCATTTGATATTATTGATTTGATTCATCCGGACGACGTCATTACAAATCCAATAACAAATGGAACTGCTTTCAGAGTTGTAGAGAGGGGGACCGACGAACATTGTATAGATCAAGGGTTCAAACGAATGGCAATTTCAGCTGGTGCTAAGATTCACTATGGGGCTAAAGTCAATCCTGATGACTGCGATATCGTGGCAGCAGGCCCAAAAGACTCTAGCGCAATTGCTTTCGGAGAAATATTCCATACTGATCATCCAAACCATGTAGCATTCCAATTGAATGATAAATTGGCACCAGGAGCCTATTCATACCTGATAATAATTGATGGAATAGGACTTATTTGTACATGTTTATGGAGAAAACAAAAAAAGTCTGGCAGGTATCTTAATGAAACCATAGCTTGGTACGATTCTAACTACGATTTGAATAGAATACCTATCAAAAGAGTTGGAGGCAAAGGGGACTTCAGTTTACCAAAAAAATATATTCATGAAGATAGGATATATGTTGGAGAAGCAGGAGGATTGCAGGATTTCATGTGGGGTTTTGGAATGAGGTATGCAATCACCAGTGGAGTTCTTGCTGCACAATCAATCCTTGGTGAATGTGACTATGAGGTTGAGGTAAGAAAAAGACTTGTTCCTTTAATCAAGACAAGCGCAATTAATAGATTCTTAATGAATAGAGTTGGAGATAGAGGATTTAAATTTGTAGCAAAATATTGGATGAGAGATCAAGAAAAGAAAGGTGATGGCTTGGGTTTCATGAAATGGGTATACCAGCCAGGTATTTTTAGAAAATCACTTTGGCCTATTGTAAAATTATCTATGTTGAGAAAAAAGAAATTAAAAGATGGGCGTGTAGTTCACAGAATGCCATTTAGGAAATCTTTGAAGAGAGATTTATGGGAACCTAGTGACAAAGCTAACCATATTGGCGAACAATGGGATGGCGTTAGAAAAGGAGGGGCAAGTCTCTCATTCAGTGACTCAGATACTTAAAATTAGCATTACTCTGATTCCGTTTCTTTCATTAACGAATTGTCTGTGCGACAGACATGACTTCATGGCCAGACCTTGAGCCTATGCCCAACAAACTAGTGAATTATGGCGTTACTGAAAACGGCATAGCCATTATTGAATTAATATCAGACACTGATGGAAAACCACTTGAAGAAGGTAGAACTTCCGTTAATACTTATACACGAGAAATGTGGGAAGATATTGATCAGGCAATTCTTAATGCAAGATTTGATGGTAATGTCTCTGTAATACTATTAACTGGGCATGGTGAGAAATTTTTCTCGGCAGGAGCAAGTATAAACTATCTCAATACATTATCTCCAAGATACAAATATTTCTTTTGCCTACATGCTAATGAGACTCTATCTCGACTTGAACAAACTCCAAAATTAGTAATTGCTGCACTAAATGGGCATACAGTTGGAGGTGGACTTGAGATTGCTATGGCAGCAGATATTAGAATTGCTCACAAAGGTAACTTCCAAATTGGTCTACCAGAAGTTTCACTTGGAGTTCTAGCTGGAACCGGCGGTACTGCAAGATTATCACGACTAGTTGGAAAAGCAAAAGCAATGGAAATAATGGTCACAGGAAGGAAATTCTCATTTGAAGAAGCTAGAGATATGAGTTTAGTTCATGATATATATGATAGTATCAGTTTAGATGAATTTAGAATGGATGTATTGGATTATGCAGGACAATTTACCTTACCTTTAGCTGCTGCTAAAGCGATTGGAAATATCAAACGTAGTGTACAAAGCGGCATTGAAATACCTCTAGAATATCATTTAGCATTAGAAAGAGAATTACAGTCTGATCTATTCCAATCTGAAGATGCAAAGGAAGGAATTGCATCCTATGTTGAGCGTAGAACTCCTAGATTCACAGGGAAATAATATTCTGTGCCAAATGTACATTTATTCATATACTAACATCTCTCCGGCAAATATATGTCAGGTAGCGAAATAGTAGAAGGATATACTCCGAACTTCGAGGCATGGATTAGAGACTTCAGTGAATGGCAAACAAGAATTGGTTTTGACCCGTCTTGGTTAGGAGATTATAGATTCGACATAAAATTTGATTGGGACACTGCAGGAGATTCCATTGAGTTTGGAGATTTCAAAGGTATGCCAAAATGGGAAAGAAGGATGCAGATACCGCAACAGAATATTAGAGATGCAATAATTAGCATGGTTAGTGTACAGGGAGATACCGAGTTTGCAAGTGTCGAACAACAAAATCATCTTTTAGCCACTGCTCCTACAGAATATGATAAAAAATCGGCTTTAAGAATTATGTGCGAAGAGCAAAGACACGGTTGGCAGATGGCTTATCTCCTGTGCACTTATTTTGGTGAACAAGGAGTTAGGGAAGCAGCAAAATTATTGGAAAGAAATGCACAAGATGGAACGAGAATATTGGGTTCATTCAATGCTCCAATAGATCACTGGCTTGATTTCTTCTGTTTTACTCACTTTATAGACAGAGATGGTAAATATCAACTGAAAATGCTCAGTACATCTTCATTCAAACCACTTGCAGCATCCATGGGGCCCATGCTTAAAGAAGAATCATTTCACCTTGGAACAGGAGCAAACGGCCTTAGAAGAATCGTTAAACAAGGAGTAATACCTTGTGAATTATTGCAAAAATATTTGAATAAATGGATTAGTACTGGTCTAGATTTATTTGGTACTGATGATTCTACTAGTGCACAATGGGCCTATGTTTATGGAGTTAAGGGGAGATATGACGAAAGAGAGAGTGATATTGAAGCAGATAGAGAACACTTGAACGAAGCTAGTCGAGAATTATATTTCCAAGAACTCCGTGAAGAAATGAGAAGGATCAGCGCAGCAAGAAAAGAGGGGGAACCTGAACTTTTCATCCCATCTGATAAATTCAATCGAGGTATTGGTAACTATGCTGGGAAGAATTATACAATTAGAGGCGATAAGTTCGAAGGTTCTGATGAAGAATATAAGGAATATCTAGTCAGCGTTTTACCTACAGATGAAGACGAACATAAACTAATGAATGATTATATGAAACAAGAATGGATTCAATATCGAGAATGGAAAGGTAATTGATTTCTGGTTGGTGAGTATATGCAACATGTAGCCTTATTAGCCTTTGATAAAGAAAAGTGTAAGCCATTCTTTGATAGGTTAACCCAATTATTCTATGAACATCATCATTCTGAAGAACAGAATGCCGAAGAATATGAAAGATTATTGTATATGGTGAAAAAACCATATGATAATAACATGTTAGATATGATTGATGAGTGGATGGGACTGGATAAAAGAGAATGGCGAGAAGAAACTACTAGGGAAGTTAAATTAGCACTATATGCAATTAGATATCCTGACACTCTGCTACTGGATAGTTTTACAGAGAATCCTAGATCTGATCTGAAAAGACTCTCATCATACTTACATTTTACCCACCACACATATGCAATATGGGATGAAGACACAAGAAAAGGTCTGGAAAAGATTGGAATTAAAATTCCTGAAACAAAGGCTGCTGATCCTTTCATCTATGGAGCATACGTTAGTGCAATCGAACTATTGAAAGATGTCGCTCCTTTCACATGCTTCCTTGAGCATGATGTTCCAAGACAAAGATTATTCCAGTCCGCTCTTGCTGCTTACGGAAGAGAAGAATGAGCAATACCTATTGCCTATGACCATGACGTATGCGTATGGAAGTACGCACTGTAGCAGTCATAGGAGCAGGTACAATGGGGGCTGGTATCGCTCAAGTTTGTGCTCAAAGTGGTTGGCATACGAGAATTTTTGATGCTTTTCCTAAAAGTCTAGAAAATGGGGTTGCAAAAATATATTCATTCTGGGAAAAAGGTATAGAGAAAGGTAAAACTACTGAAGAAGAAAAGAATGATTGGGGTCAAAATTTGGTACCCTGTTACGAAATTTCAGAAGCCTTAGAAGATGCTGATTTAGTGATTGAGGCTGTACCAGAAATTATGGAACTAAAAAAGAAAATATTTCTTGAAATTGAGAAAATGGCTCCAGAATATGCAATTCTAGCTACTAACACATCTAGTTTACCAATCTCTGAAATTGCAAATGTCACTAATTGTCCAGAAAGAATCATTGGAATGCATTTTTTTAATCCAGTTCCAATAATGAAACTTCTAGAATTAGTTAGACATGAAAAATGTTCCAAAGAAACGATTGATTTAGCCGAATCAATTGGTAGAAAGATGGGAAAAGAAACTATCCTAGTTAATGATGTGCCAGGATTTGCAACTAGTCGTCTTGGGGTTGTTCTTGGGAACGAAGCCATCAAAATGTTATCTCAAGGAGTAGCCTCAGCAAGCGATATTGATACTGCAATGAAACTAGGGTATAAACATCCAATGGGCCCTTTGGAGCTTTCAGACCTAGTAGGCCTAGATGTTAGGAGAGATATCTTGAATAGTTTAGCCGAATCTTTCAATGATGAATCATATAGACCTCATCAACTTTTAGAAAACTTAGTTTCTGAAGGAAGTTTAGGTCGAAAGACGAATAAGGGAATCTATATTTGGGGCGAAAATGGCAAGAAGGAAAGGAATGACTTACCAAAATAGGTGTGTTTCAAGTGACAAGTTTATTTGTTGAATTAATTGGAATAATAGCAGGATCTCTTGGAGTATTTGCTTGGATTCCACAAGTAAATGAAGTATGGCGGCAAAAAAAGCATGAAGGAATTTCTTTGCCTACTCTGTACTTAATCTGTACTGCATTAATATTATGGCTAATCTATGGATTAATAATTGGTTCAATTGCAATAATTATCTCTAACCTTGCGGCATTATCCTGTATACTATTTTTGATGTATGGAGTTATTGAGCTAAGAAAAATAGAATGATAACTATTCTTCACCAAATTTAGGAGTTCTTTTTTCTAAAAAGGCAGAAACACCTTCTGCGAAATCGGGAGTCATTGAAGAATTCGTGATTAACAATTTCTCAAACTCAAGTTGGGTCTCCATGAAAGTAGATGTGGAAGCATCGATTAACTGCTTAGTAGATCTTCGACTTGATTCAGCCCAACTACCCCATTTCTCTGCTTTTTTAATCGCACATTCTAATAGTTTCTCAGATTCAGATAATTCGTCAACAGCGCCGTAATGAAATGCCATTTCTCCATTCCAAACTTCATTATCAAAAAAGAATTTTTTTGCTCTTTGTGTTCCAACAAGTCTAGGAAGTAACCATGTAGTACCACCATCAGGAGATAATCCTAGAGAAAAGAATGCAGCAGCTAACTTGGCATCTGGGACACATATCCTATAGTCTGCACATAATGCTAAACCTAAACCACCACCAGCAGCAGAACCGTTAATTGCTGCAACAAATACTTTTTCAGATGCACGGATTTTCAATTCCATCGGATGGAGGATTGATGTGAGACCACCTACTAAATCGGAAATACTACCGTCATCTATAGCAGAAGCAAATGCATCTATATCTCCTCCAGAACAAAAGAATTTCCCACTACCTGTCATTACTATTGATTTAGTTGTAGAATTTTCAAGTAAACTATCTATAGTATCTGACAATAATTTTGTCGATTCCAAATTTAATCCATTTCTTGATGTTTCTATAGATAAAGTAACCAAAGATACACCCTTAGGAAGATGTTCAACTGTGATTGACATGATTATCCGAGTAGGTATTCACTATTAGAATGCGTGAATATCTAAAGTAAGTACGCCTCGCACAGTCCATGCATACACGAGACCAACTGTATATCGATGGAAAATGGGTTCAGCCAATGGGCAAAGGAAGTATAGATGTATTTAATCCCTCAACTGAAGAAATAATTGGGAAAATTCCGGTTGGTTCGGCAAAAGATATCGATAAAGCAGCCTCTGCCGCAAGGTTGGCTTTCAATTCATGGTCAAAAAGTAGCATAAGTATGCGTACTGATATTCTAAATGCTCTATCAAATAAGCTGAAGGAAAGAGGAGAGGAAATTGCTCAAACGATTACTGCTGAAGTGGGGACACCTATTGGATATTCTAGAGTTGCAATGGTAGGTACACCAAGAGTTGTTGCGAGAAGTTATGCAAAAATTTTAGAAGATTTTAATTGGGAAGAAAAAGTGAGAAATTCAATTATCTGTAAAGAACCAATTGGGGTCTGCGCGTTTATTACACCTTGGAATTTTCCTCTTCATCAAATAATTGGTAAAGTTGCTCCCGCAATTGCTGCTGGTTGTACAATGATATTAAAGCCATCAAAAGAAGCCCCATTAAGTGCATTTATCTTAGCAGATATTTTACATGAGATAGGACTACCTCCCGGGGTATTTAATTTAGTTTCAGGGCATGGATCTGAAATTGGAAATTATATGTCTAGTCACCCGGAAGTAGATATGGTATCATTTACTGGTTCAACAGGAGCGGGGGTTTCTGTAAGTGAAGCGGCAGCTGCTACAGTAAAGAGAGTAACATTGGAATTGGGTGGTAAAAGTGCAAATGTAGCTCTAGATGATGCAGACCCTGTTTTAGTGGCAAAAAAAGCCATAGGGGCTTGTCATCAGAATAGCGGACAGACATGTTCTGCACTAACGAGACTTATTATTCCAGAATCTATGAGTGAGGAAGTATACAAAATCATAGCAGAGAAGAATAATTCTTACCACCCAGGTGACCCTTTAGAAGAAAATACAAGATGTGGTCCTATGGTAAGCTTAAGACAACAAAAAAGTGTTAGCGATTATATTGAATCTGGAATTAATGAAGGAGCTACTTTGATTTCGGGTGGCCTAGGAATGCCTGAAGGCATTTCTAAAGGATACTATGTAAAGCCAACTATATTCGCAAATGTTACTCCTGAAATGAAAATTTGGAAGGAGGAGATTTTTGGTCCTGTTTTAGTAATTACAACTTATAAGACGGAAAAAGAAGCTCTTATTTTAGCAAATGACTCGATATACGGTCTATCAGGAGGAGTCTGGTCTAAGGATGAAGAACGAGCTATAAGATTCGCTAAAGGAATGAGAACAGGGCAAGTTAGTGTAAATGGTGGCGCATTCAATGTTAGTGCGCCTTTTGGAGGGTACAAACTTTCAGGTAATGGAAGAGAACTAGGGACTCATGGACTTAATGAATTTCTAGAAATTAAATCAATTCAACTTTAGGAAAAAATTGTTATTGATTATTTACCTAGCCATTTAGGAGATTCACGATTTAGGAAAGCATTGACACCAATCTCCTTATCTTCAGTATCAAATAAAGCCACAAATTCAGATCTCTCCATACGTACGCCTTCGCTAAAAGGTAAATCAAGAGATGCCCTTACTGCACGTTTTGCTACTTTTGTAGTGTAAGGAGATTTTTTAGCAATATTTTCTGCCAACTTCATAGTAGTTTCCTTAAGTTCTTCAGGAGTAGTTACTGAATTGATTAAACCACAAGAAAGTGCTAATTCAGAATCAATCATGTCTCCTGTAAGAACCATTTCTAATGCCTTACCATACCCAATTAATCTACATAGTCTCTGAGTTCCTCCACCACCTGGTATTAATCCGAGATTTATCTCGGGGGTCCCAAATTTCGACCTATTTGATGCGATTCTGATATCACAAGAAAGCGCTAGTTCAGTACCTCCACCCAAAGCAAATCCATCAATCATAGCTATGGTTTGTTTAGAAAGATTCCACACTCTTTCCCATGCATTATCTTCAAAGAAGGGTCTGACGTCATCTGA
>Ga0115011_10002032_pt1 | contig 14202 bp, 11 predicted proteins | sample TroAtlMetagenome_2_FD_88705 | JGI IMG/M metagenome (GOLD analysis project Ga0115011, IMG submission 88705) | Marine eukaryotic phytoplankton communities from Atlantic Ocean - Tropical Atlantic ANT8 Metagenome | ecosystem: Environmental > Aquatic > Marine > Oceanic | place: Tropical Atlantic...
GGCTTATATGTTCGCCACAATCTTTAGTGGATTAGCTATCCCCATGGTCGGCCCGTATGTCGACAAATATGGAGCTCGCGTCTTTCTCTCAATGACGTCGGTGTGCCTGGCATTGACTTGCGTGTTCATGTCACAGGTAGAACATATCACCTCTCTCTACATCGGGCTTTCCCTATTAAGAATATTCGGACAGGGGCTTATGTGCCTGCTCGGTGCCTGGCTTGTAGGCGAGTGGTTTGAGCAACGACGCGGATTTGCGATGGGAATCATTGGAATCGGCGGCGCATTAAGTGTCGCTACGGTCCCCCTTGGCAATGCTTGGCTGATCGAAGCTAACGGATGGCAGGACACCTGGATCACCCACGCCTGGGTGTTAGCGATTGCCTTTATTCTTCCACCTCTCCTGCTTGTTAGAAACCGGCCGGAACCTGAGGGTTTGTTCCCTGATTGCCGCTTCACACCGATTGAAAACGAACCCGACGAGCAAACCGAGTATTCCCCACATATCACCCGTGACAATTGGGAACGAAGTGAGGCCATTCGTAACAGTACTTTCTGGAAATTGGTCCTCTGCTGGGCTTCGACCTCTTTAGTTGGCACTGGAATCGTAATCTACCAAAAGAAAATCTTTCAAGACGTCGGCGTACCCGACAATCAGCCCTATTACATTCTGGCATTACAAGCCTGCGTTGCCATTGGAACGTGCTTAACGGCAGGACACTTAACAACCCGCGTACAGGCACGTTACCTCATGGCTACCGCCATGTTTTTACTTAGCACCTCGATGCTAATCCTGCTGACCATGACAGAGCCCTGGTTGGCCATTGTGGTTGCTATCCTGTTAGGCACACAGGGAGGCATCATCCGGACTGTGGGCAGTGTCGTATGGGTCAATTATTATGGCCGAAAGAACCAGGGAGCGATCAGCGGTGCGGCGTTGAGCCTTGCGGTTATCGGTTCCGCTTTAGGTCCGTTGCCGTTGGCTCTGTCCAGTGACTTCCTAGGCTCAACCACTCCGGCATTGGTCAGTTTCTTCCTATTGCCGCTCGTCGCTGGACTATTGGTTTTGACAGCGAGGCCCCCAAAAAGAACAATAAAGGGATAACCACTGTCACCCGCATTCCTCCACGTAAACCGGGCGGGATGCGGTGAGGTGTTTTTTCGAATCGCGTGACGGAAAGCTAATTAACATGTCTGCCGTGCCTACCTTGAATTGCCCTCATTGCAACCAGACGATGCAATACGTAGCCGAACTTGCTGGACAGGATGCAGTCTGTCCAACATGCGGAAACATCTTCAATGTACCTAAGGTTGAACAAGCAGTGATGGCAAGGAGCTCCACTGTTATTCAGGGACCACCGGCATCAGCAACAAGTCCATTTGGCGGCGGAAACACACATATCAAACCATTGCCACCTCAGTATGCACACCTGAAGAAAGATGCGAAGGGCGTACATACCACAAAAATTATCTGGTTGTGTTTGCTGGCGATCGGGCCAACCCTCTTATGGCTTGGCTTTATCATTTTGTCGGCGTTCTTCAGGGATTAGTGGTCAACTGCGCCACCAGCTCCGCTCGGAATATGAATTTCTTCCACCATTTGCTGTACTTCCAGCGGCGGCGCCGGACTAAAGAGATTCACCGTGAAGGAAACTGCGAAATTGATCAACATGCCGAGTGTCCCAATTCCTTCCGGAGAAATCCCTAAAAGGTAGTCTGCCGAGTCGCCTCCAAGAAATTGAAAGTAAATAATGTAGCCCAGCGTAAAGCTAATCCCACTGATCATCCCAGCGATCGCGCCCTCTCGACTCATGCGTTTTGAGAAAATACCAATCAACAGAGTCGGGAAGAACGATGACGCCGCCAAACCGAATGCAAACGCAACGGTCTTCGCAATAAATGCTGACGGCGGATTAATACCAAAGTAGGCAGCAACAGCAAGGGAAACAAAGGAAGCGATACGAGCCCACCTAACTTCTTCTTTATCCGTCAGTTCAGGTTTTAGAATCTTCTTTAGCAGGTCATGGGAAATCGATGTAGACAGGACCAGCAACAAGCCGGCCGCTGTCGAAAGTGCCGCGGCAATACAACCAGCCATCAACAAGGCAATGGCCCACGGCGGTACATCGGACATATAAGGATTCGCCATGACCATAATATCCGCTCCAAAAACCAACTCATTGGGATCGGTCATTGCCTGACTGTCACGCTCGAGTGCTGCCTGCTTCGCCTTCTCCGATGGCGCTATTACCAGTTCACCGTCTGATGTGCGGTACGCCAGCGGACCTGTGTATTGAATCATCCCGTCACCATTTTTATCTTCAAAGGTCATTTGCCCGCTATCTTCGAAGCGTGCAAACCAGTCCGGAGCCTCGGAATATTGGATCCCATTGAGCTGGGCAATCAAGTTCACGCGGGAAAAAGCCCCAATGGTCGGGGCGGTCAAATAAATCACTGCAATGAATGCCAACGTCCAGCAAGCAGATTTGCGAACCGCTTTGACATTTTTAACTGTAAAAAATCTCACAATCACGTGCGGTAAGCCTGCTGTACCGCACATCAATGCTGTGGTGATACAAAACATATCCACCATGGTCATGCTACCGTCGGTATATTTTGCAAATCCAAGTTCCTGATTAATATTATTCAGCTTCTCAAGAAATGGTACGGGATCGCCATCAGCAATATACTCTCCGATAAATCCAACCTGCGGAATGAAGTTACCTGTCAGGGCGATCGCGATATAAAACGCGGGAATCGTATAAGCGAATGCCATGACGCAATACTGAGCAACCTGGGTATAAGTGATCCCTTTCATGCCGCCCAGACCAGCGTACAAAAACACGATCAATGCACCAACGATTACACCTGACGAAATTTCAATACTAAACAACTGCGAGAAAACCACACCAACGCCTCGCATTTGCCCCATGATGTAGGTCATACAAATGAAAACAGCGCATAGCACAGCCACAAATCGGGCAAACTTCGAATAGTAACGATCTCCGATAAAGTCCGGAACGGTTGCTTTGCCAAACTTTCGCAGATAGGGAACCATCAGGATCGTGAGCAGTACGAAGCCACCGGTCCACCCCATAAGAAATCTTGACCCCGCATAACCACCAAGTGCCAATGCTCCGGCCATGGAAATAAACGTCGCTGCAGACATCCAATCGGCGGCGGTAGCCATTCCGTTGGCAAGCGGGGAAACACCCCCACCAGCCGTGTAATATTCCTTCGTTGAACTAGCCCGAGACTTAAATGCAATCCCGATATACAACGCAAACGAGAGGCCAATAAAGATATAATTAAGAGTGTCCTGGTCCATATTCCCGTCCCTTATTCCTCGTCATATCCGTGTTTGTTATCTAAACGACGCATGCAAACAGCGTAGACAACGAGCAACAGAACAAAGCAAATGATCGATCCTTGCTGAGCCATCCAAAACCCAAATGGAACACTACCAATAGATGGCATATTTCCATCCATCCAGGAACGCAGCAAAATACTACAACCAAAGCTAACGAAAGCCCAGACACTGAGAAGAATCAGTGTCAGCTTAAGGCAGGCGATCCGATGGGATCGAGCAGTTGGTTCTTTCATAACCGATATATTCCAATTGAATGATGAAAGGGATTAACAACCTTAAAGAATAAGAGGTATCGCAATAGCAACGCAAGTGCGTTCTAAGAATCGCCTGACGGATCATCGACGCGTGTTACAAAGTCTTTATAGCGAATATCATGCAGACGCTGTTTACGATCACGCAGTTGCCGTCGCCGATGCTTAAACATAAAGTGTTGAAGAACCAGCAGTAAAAAAATCAAAAAAACAATAACAGCTCCGCCGAGCAGTGTTTCCCCCACACTCCGTCCCTCTCAATCAACCAGCCCATGTTTGCAAGCCGCCATCAACACGCAACACCTGCCCACTTACAAATCGTCCGGCCGGACCGCAAAGAAACCCCACCACAGATGCCACTTCGTCCGGCCGACCAAACCGTTCCAGCGTTCCGTCTTCGGTCAACCTTGGTTCATTTTCAGCCACCTGATGAATCCGCACAAAACGCTCCGTCACGGTTGGTCCTGGAGCGATACAATTGACTCTTACATTATCAGGCCGAACCTGTGCCGCCAAACAGCGGGTGTATTGATGCACTGCAGCCTTGGCAATGGAATAAGTTGCCCCATCCGTTCGGCCATACATCGCTCCGACACTACCCACGGTCAAGACAACACCATCTTTACGAGCAATCATTTCAGGGACAACTTCCCTGCAGGCCAGCACGGTCCCTAACAGATTACGATCCATGACACTTTGAAAATCTTGCAAACCAATGTTTAAGCAGTCATCTGAATCTGGAGCTCCACCGCGTGTGCCATAGCCGGTTCCCTGAGCTCCGATATCACCCCCGGCACAGGTCACCAGAATATCGATCTGCCCCCATTGCTCCCGAATCTCGTTAGCCACTCGTTGAATCTCTAACTCTTGAGTCACATCTCCCCACACGCCAAGGCACTCACCTTCAAATTGGTCGGCAAGATCATCCGCCAATTGCTGCATCGTATCACCTTCCCCAAAGGTCTGCGGACTGTTCTCACGGGTACCATGCACAGCAACACGTGCTCCCATTTGACCTAATTCTTCAGCCATCACCCGGCCTAAGCCTCGCGACGATCCCGTAATCCAGGCAACCTTACCTTGAAGTGGTAAATCTGACATTGCGTATCCTTACCCCAGTTAATTCCCTCTGCTTCCAATGACGCGACGACCCGATCACTATTCAAGAATAGCATTCAGCCCAAGCACTAAATTCTCGACAGCATTCTCATCCATCTCGCCTTCCCCAAAGGCGTAGTTACTTTTTACCTGTAAGCCTTTCCACATCAAAACCGTATTTTCCGCTTTCGGCGACAGCTTAATTTCTCGAGGACCATCAACTCCGTCAAAAACGGTCAATGGCAAAGTCCTCAGCCGATGCTTCACGGCAAGCGCAGCTAATTCTTCTTCAAACTTCGCCGGCTCATCGGTTATATAAACAACAAAACAACGCAGTTGCTTTGCGGAATTCTCAAAAAGTTTACCCTGCAACTTCTTGGCCAGACTGACCAAATTATCATCCAGTTTGCGTGTAAAAATTGCCACCACCGGACGACTACCGTAAACTCAGCGATAACACAGGGTTTTGCCTTTTGACAACCCTGAAGAACAGTCTTTGACGTCAAACGCATCAACATAATCGCCGACCTGCAAGCCCGACTTCACTTCCGCCTGAGTCGCTGTTGCCAGACAAGCCATCAGGGTCAGACTTAGTATTGTAGTTATACGAGACACTACCATCACCTCCCGAAATATCATTCAACTGCCCAAGTACACCGTACTTGTTCTACTTTGTTTTTAATATAATCAATTCTAGGAAATCATTCATCACGAACCATTCAGAGTTTTGCTATGTCCAAAATCTTAACGTTACTGATGTTGCTCACGCTGCTCATGACTGGGTGTAACAATCCGTCTAATTCTCTTGAAACTCCGACCGTCGAAGATTCCGCCACCGATGCATTATTCCGAATGGGTGACTGGGCTACGGTTCAGGAATTCATTAAGACCAATGAAGGCAAAGTAGTCGTCGTCGACATCTGGTCGACCTATTGCGCACCCTGCATGAAAGAATTTCCACGACTTATCGGGCTGCAGGAAAAATATAGCGACGAAATTGCATGTGTATCATTTAACATCAATTACGCCGGATTACCTGACCAAACGCCAGAAACCGACATAGAATTTATCGAACCCTTTCTGAAACGACATGGCCATTCGGTCGACCATATTATTTCGACCGTCAACGACGAAGAGATTTACGCAGAACTGGAAATCTATGCCATACCGGCTGTGCTAATCTACGACAAGGACGGCAAACTTACCAATAAGGTTCTCGAAGAGAACGCTTACGAATCCACTATCTACCCGCGTGTGGCTGAAATGCTCGGGCAACCTCAAGTCACCGGAGAATTTGATGCACAACAAAATTAATCGTCGAACTTTTACTAAGCAATCCGCCATCTTTTCAGCACCGCTCATCCTACCGGTCTCTGCCAAAGGAGCCAACGAACGCCTTAACATTGGTGTTGTCGGAGTCGGAGGGAAGGGAGGTCACAATCTAGCTCAGGTTGGCGGTGAAAACATAGTGGCTGTCTGCGATGTCGATCGCAATCGTTTGGCGGGTGCCAAAAACCAACATCCAAAAGCCGTTGAGTATACCGATTATCGAAAACTGATCGAACGCAATGACATCGATGCTGTGATCATCTCCGTCCCGGACCATAACCATGCACCAGCCACTCTCCGGGCACTCCGCAGCGGGAAACATGTTTATTGCGAAAAGCCACTGACACACACGGTGGAAGAAGCCCGGGCCGTAGCAGCCGAAACTAAAAAGCGAAAGTTGGCGACACAAATGGGAACTCAAAACCATGAGGCCCCCGGCTATCTTCGTTTGGTGGAGATGCTTGAAACGAAAGCGGTTGGACAAGTTCGAGAAGCTCACATCATCACGGACCGTCCCGGTCAGTGGTGGCCTCAAGGTATCAATGCTCCTACCGGCAAACATGATATCCCGGCACATTTGGACTGGGACCTCTGGCTTGGCCCCGCCAAACCGCGGCCATACAATCCCGCCTACGCTCCGTTTAAGTGGCGGGGCTTTTGGGACTTCGGGTGCGGCGCGATTGGTGATATGGCCATCCATCTAATGGACCCAAGTTTCTGGGGACTCAAACTACGAGGTAAAGTCAAAGTCACCTCAGAAGGCCCTGAAGTAAACGGCGACAGTGCTCCGACATGGATGATTACGAAGTTCGAGTTTGGTCAACGTGGTGATTTCGCTCCGGTCGATGTGTACTGGTATGAAGGGACCGCTCGACCCAAAGAGCCGCAAACTGCAGAACAACTACCAATGAACGGCTCACTATTCATTGGAGACACTGGCCGCATCGCTTGTGCTCATGGTTCAGGCCCGAACATCATCGATGGTACCGGAAAAGCTCCCGCCCCCTACCTACCGGACTCCCCGGGGCATCATGCTCAGTGGATTCAGGCCTGCAAAACCGGAAGCCGAACCGGTTCTAATTTTGAATATGCCGGTCCCTTCACAGAGTTAGTCCTGTTGGGCAACGTAGCATACCGAATCGGAGAAACAATTGAATATGACCCTAAGAAAGGGAAAGTCACTAACCTTGATGACGCTAACACGTTGCTAAGAAAAGATTATCGAAAAGGATGGGAAATCTGACACGTGTTGAGAGGGTCTCTACAATTCCGACTCCTGACCTTACTTGCTGTTGTCGTAAGTACTGTCCCCAATGTAACTGCTGACGACACAGATACGGACTTTTTCGAAAATCGAATTCGCCCCGTACTTGCCCAGCATTGTTACAACTGCCATAGCCAGCGAGCCAAAATGCTTCAGGGCCGTCTTTTTGTAGACTCGCTCGATGGGTTATTAAAAGGGGGAGATAGCGGAGCAGCTATCATCAAGGGAAAGGCTGATGAGAGCCCGCTTATCTCAGCATTAAGACACGATACTTTCAAAATGCCGCCGAAAGGCAGACTCGCCGACAAAGTGATCGATGACTTTCGTAAGTGGATTAACACCGGGGCTAAGATACCCGCCTCTTTCCAAACGAATGGATCTGTCACCACCGCAACAATCAACTGGGAATCAGCACTCAAGCACTGGGCCTATCAACCACTTAGCGAAGCATTGCCTCCTGCCGTCACCTCGAAAGGGTGGGACACCAACGACATTGATCTTTACGTCCTTCACAAGCTAGAGGAAAACGAGCTGCCGGTCCCCCCCCTTGCAGACCCCCAGACAATCATTCGCCGCACTTTCTTCGACCTCATTGGCCTCCCTCCGACACCTAACGAGCTAACGCATTACCAAAAGCTACTAGAGCAGCCTGAAGGCTTTCCAACCTTAGTGGATGACTTGCTGGCTTCGCCCCATTACGGAGAACGATGGGGAAGACACTGGCTCGATGTAGCGCGATATTCAGATTCCAACGGAGCTGATGAAAACAAACCTTACCCGCTGGCGTGGCGGTATCGCAACTACGTGATTAAACAATTCAACCTTGACACTCCGTATGACACCTTTGTTCACCAGCAAATTGCCGGGGATTTATTGAAGTCTAGCAGTGCGGACCAATACAACGATCACATCAACGCCACCACGTTTTTGGCACTCGGAGTGAAAATCGATGCCGAGCAGGATCCGGTCAAGAAACGTAGTGACATTATTGACGAACAGTTAGATACGATTGGCCGAACCTTCCTGGGAGTCACGATCGGCTGTGCTCGTTGTCACGATCACAAGTTTGATCCATTTACTACCAAAGACTACTATGCCATGGCTGGTGTTATGAAAAGCACTCAGCTCATGAACATCTCTCTCAAGTCAGCCGAACAACCGATTCTAATTGCTCGGAACCACGAGCTGACTATAGAACGCGAGAATCTGCTGAAACAATACGGAGAGCGACTAGGGAAAACTGCTCAAGAGAATATAGATGCCTATCTCCCGCACGTCCCGACCGTCGTCCAGTGGCAAAACACCCAGTTGGATGCAGAACTTAGAATCCGGCTATCCGAAACGGCGAATACTCCATGGGAGTCCGTAGGACAACTAGGAGCTCTTAACCACAGCGGGAAAATCCAGTGGATTGAGGCCGAGACGTTTGCCCGAGGAAGCTTTGGCGTCGTCACGGAAGGCTACGGCGCAGGAATCGGCATTATTTCTGACAAGAATGGTTCAGGTCTTCAAACATTTGAACACGACATCTCCATGCCCCTTGCCGGTATCTACCAACTGGATATACGGTATGCCGCGGCGACTGCCAGACCTGGGAAGCTATTTCTGAATGGGAGGCTTGTCAAAGAAAATGCGATTGGCGAGGTGACCGGAGGATGGAATCCTGAGAATCAAAAATGGCATGTTTCAGGCCGTTACGAATTCCAGGCCGGCAAAAACACATTGCGATTTGAGGTTCCCAACGTCATGTCTCACATTGACCAGATTGCTCTGGCCCCCGTGCTAAGCAACCCTTCCACCATGCGTGAAGCAGAACAGTATGACCGGGGTAATTTTTCAAAGATTCATCAGGGTTATGGGGAAGGGATCGGGATAACAGCCACCTCCAGGAGCGACGAGCTGACGTTTATTGAATACGATCTGAAATCATTCGATGAAGGAGAGCATCTTTTACAGTTTCGCTATGCTGCCAATGCTTCGCGACCTATGAAGTTGCTACTTGATGGGCAACTTCTGAACAAAAGGGCATTTTCTGAAATCACTGGAGGTTGGAATCCTGAACACCAAAAATGGGTGACCGAAGCCACCGTCAATTTCACGAAGCCGCTCCATACCCTGCGAGTCGAGGCTAACAACGTCTCTGTACACATCGACAAATTACGATTCATTCCGTTGGCAACAAACAGTAAACTTCCATCACCGGAGCAAATCGCCAGTTCCAAGAACCTTGACAGTGCAGTTCTCAACCGATGGGTTCAAACGGCCCAACAGGCTACAGCTTCTTATCCTGAAGTCGCGTCCTGGCTTAAAAAAGGAGGACTATCTCCGACAGTCTTAACAACCAACGCCAGCGATGACATTCGCAAATGGCTTAGGGGGCCGGCCAGAATAAGCGAACTCAATGAAACCGACAGCGACTACATTACGACAATTGATGCGGAAATCAATGACAACCGAGAACGGCTCGAAGAACTGAGAGGCGTCATAGCCATGGCCGTCAGGGAAGGGGAGGTAAGCAATATGCCCATCCATATCCGAGGCAGTCATTTGCAAACTGGTGACGTTGTAAAACGCCGCTCTCCGAGATTATTAACTCGTTCCGAAGGCCAGCCATTTAGTGATGAACAGAGCGGCCGCCTGGAACTCGCCGAGGCGATCACCCGCAGTGAAACTCCCTTGGCCGCTCGGGTAATCAGCAATCGAATCTGGCGATGGCATTTTGGTAAACCACTAGTTCGATCGACGGAAAATTTTGGTGTCTCCGGCGCAACTCCGTCACACCCGGAGTTGCTCGATTATCTCGCCAGGTATTTGATCAAGCACAACTGGAGCCTCAAATCGCTTCACCGTCATATTACTGAGTCCTCAACCTACCGCATCGGATTTGAGCTGAACGAAATAGCAGCCTCCAAAGATCCTGATAATCGATGGTACTGGCGGCACACCCCAAAACGACTTGAAGCCGAGGCTATTCGTGATGCGTTACTTGCTGCCAGTGGGGAACTGGATCGTGCCATCGGCGGGGCCCCATTTGAGGGCATTTCAACGTTAAGCCCCTCCCCACAGGCTTTAATGTCCAATCGCATGACTTACGAAAACTCACCCCGAAGATCCGTTTACTTACCTATCGTTCGAACTAACGTTTACAAGCTGCTAACACTTTTTGACTTTCCCAACCCTGCTTTCCCAACAGGAAACCGCCATACCACGACACTGCCGACTCAGGCCATGTTTCTCATGAATAGTAATTGGGTCTCAAAAATTAGTTCAGCCATGGCCCGGCGAATTATCTCATCTGAAATGGAACCGGCGGAGCAAATCCAACTGGCTTACGAACTAACCTACTCACGATCTGCCACCTCCGAGGAAATTGAAGAAGCTCAACACTTTATAAATCAATATGTAAAAGAAGGAGCAGAGGTCAAGGAAGATGCATTGAGTGCATTTTGCCAACTCTTGTTCCTTTCGAATGAATTCATCTATATCAACTAAATCTATGACACCTAAAACCCTGCATGAATTACCTTTGAACCGCCGTAACCTACTGAATCAATGGTGTCTGGGCTTTGGTGGACTGGCGTTCAATTCAATGCTGGCGGAAACTGCTGGCGGAGCTAAGCCGGGGGGGGCACTGGCCCCTAAAGACGGTCACTTTAACCCCCGCGCAAAACGAATCATCTTTCTATTCATGCATGGTGGTCCGAGCCATGTGGATCTATTTGATCCCAAGCCGGCCCTCGCGAAATACGATGGTAAAGAACCACCCTTTGAACGCACCCGGGTTAAATTTGGAAAGCGAGGCAACCTTCTTAAATCGCCCTGGGAATTCCGTCAGACAGGGGAGTCGGGCATTCCGATGAGTTCACTGTGGCAAAACCTACCCGAAGTAGCGGATGAAATTTGCATGCTGCACGGCCTCTGTGACACCAACGTCGCACATGGAGGTGCGTGCATGAAGTTATTTACAGGATCCGACTCCCTCATTCGACCGAGCATGGGGTCTTGGATAAGTTACGGCTTAGGAACTGAAAACCAAAACCTACCCAGCTTCATCACCATTTGCCCCACAAGTTTGCACGGGGGCGTCGACAATTTCGGCAGTGCTTTTTTACCTAACATTCACCAGGGAGTCCCCTTAGGTACCCCCGGCTATCCAAACACCCCAGCTAAAGACGCCCGTTTCGAATTCCTAAGCAGTGAATCACGGAGCCGAAAACAACAACGCATACAACTGGACCAACTCAAACTAATCAACCAACGATACCAGCAGCAGGTAGGCGCTAATGCCCAACTGGAAGCACGCATTGAGTCCTTCGAAATGGCCTTCCGAATGCAACTGGAAGCTCCCCAGGCTATGGATATTGCTGATGAGAGCGAAGCCACGCTGCAAATGTACGGGTACGATGATCCAACAACCCGGAATTTCGCCCATCAACTATTGTTGGCACGACGCTTCTCAGAACAGGGAGTTCGCTTTGTACAGGTGAGCCATGCCGGTTCTTTACCTTTTAATAATGAACAATGGGACCAACACTCCCATATTAAAAAAGGACACGAAATCAACGTCGCTCAGATCGACAAACCAATTACAGGTTTCATTAAGGACCTCAGGCAACGAGGCCTACTCGAGGACACATTAGTCTTGTGGGGTGGCGAATTCGGCCGGACACCTACTGCCCAGGTCGGCAACCCGGAAACAATCGGCCGGGATCATCATCCCGATGGATTCACTATGTTTATGGCCGGCGGTGGAGTCAAAGGGGGATTTCGATATGGCGAAACAGATGAGTTTGGTTACTATGCCATTGACGGACGCATGACAATCCATGACCTACACGCAACTCTACTACACCTTATGGGACTCGACCATGAACGCCTAACTTACCAATACGGAGGTAGAAACTTCCGCCTGACTGACGTTCACGGCTCCGTCGCAAAAGACATTCTGGCTTAACCCACTTTTCTTCCATTAGAGACAAACCATGATTCGACCTGTGCTCGCACACCTAGCACTATGTGCCGCTTCGTTCTTAACTCAAGCGGTTCTTGGTGAAGATGACAAACCCAACATTCTGTTTATCTACACTGATGATCAATCCTATCGAACCGTGAGCTGTTACCCCGGCAGTTATGATTTCGTGCAAACTCCCAATATCGATGCATTAGCAAGACGGGGGATACGTTTTGATGCTGCTTACATTGGGACATGGTGCATGCCTTCACGTGCTTCATTGCTAACAGGTCATTTACAGCACGGGGTAAACTCAATGCGGATGGAAGGTGAATATCCAGGCAGCGAATACGACCCTGAGCGATGTCCTTTTTGGCCGAGTGTGTTTCGTGCCAACGGTTATCAAACCGCACAGATTGGCAAATGGCACACGGGGCGAGACAACGGCTTTGGTCGTGACTGGGACTATCAATTGGTTTGGAATCGACCGCGACATACTAAAAACGCCGGAGCCTATTATGACAACCAATTGATTGAGAAAAATGGCAAACCAGCCGAACTGACCCAAGGATACTCCACGGACAATTACACTGAATGGGCTGTTGATTATATCCGGGGGAATAACCGTGACCCATCAAAACCATGGTATCTATGGCTATGCTACGGAGCCGTACATGGCCCCTTCACTCCAGCTGACCGCCATATCGATTCTTTACCTAATGTAAACATCCCTGTCCCCAAAGACATCTTTCCTCCTCGTCCAGGAAAGCCGGACTGGATGCAGAAAATTGAACATTGGGTTCCTGACGAAGATGGCACACCTGTGATGAATGGCGGTGGATTCACTGCACAAACCGTTAACACGCGAGGAATTCACGGCAACACACTCAACGACTGGGTACGTCAATACCATCAGGGAGTAACAGCCATTGACGAAGGTGTCGGGCGGCTTCTTACGGCGTTACGTGAAAGCGGGCAGTACGACAACACCCTGATCGTATTCACAGCTGATCAGGGAATCGGCTGGGGGCAACACGGTTTCAGAGTAAAGCTTGCCCCTTATGATGCCACCATCCGTTCACCTCTGATTATCAGCATGCCCTCCCATTTGCCGACCGACAAGGTTTGCAAAACACCTGTGGCTGGTGTTGATCTCATTCCGACCTTTTTTCACTATGCTCAACTGGACCTCCCCTGGAAAATGCACGGGCAGAACCTTCAGCCGTTGCTCTTAAACCCAGGAGCACGTTCGAACAAAACGGCTCTCACCGTGATGACCGGGAAGAAGTATGGGGAAGACACGCACGTTATCCCCACGAACCGAGAAGACCTTTATATCAACAACGTGCCTTGGTGGGTTTCCCTGCGAGGCGACAATTACAAATACATTCGCACACTTGTTGCTGGTGAAACGGAAGAATTATATGATCTCAAACGCGACCCGGAAGAACTAGTCAATCTCGTTAGCCGCCCCCGGTTCAAATCCAAGGTTCTAGAATTCAGGGAATCGACAATTCAGGAACTTAAACAAGTCGATGCCAGGTTTGTCAATGGCTTACCACCTGTGGGTACAGGGTACTAACAAATCCCCATCCAAACCATTGATTAATCCTGCCTTAATGTAACCCTAACACCTAGTCCGCTATACTGTTGATAAGAGACAACAGCGTCTATCACTATTTAGAAAAGAATTCCAATGAAATCAGATCGCCGTAAATTCATAACCTCCGCTGCTGCTGGAATAAGCAGTGCGTCCATCGCACTCACTCTCGGGAAATTCAATCATTTAAATGCTCATCAGGCAAACCAATCCGAAAACAAATCTCCCTATGGGCCCCTTAAACCGACGGCTGATCTTACTTCAGGGCTGTCCCTATTAAAACTTCCGGAAGGTTTTAGCTATCAAACTTTTGGGTGGACAGGCGAAGTCATGTCTGAC
>Ga0115011_10002034_pt1 | contig 14191 bp, 7 predicted proteins | sample TroAtlMetagenome_2_FD_88705 | JGI IMG/M metagenome (GOLD analysis project Ga0115011, IMG submission 88705) | Marine eukaryotic phytoplankton communities from Atlantic Ocean - Tropical Atlantic ANT8 Metagenome | ecosystem: Environmental > Aquatic > Marine > Oceanic | place: Tropical Atlantic...
CACTTTTATTAAGAGAAGAAGAAGCGCGTTTTGCGCGCTTTTTTTAGCCGTTCTTCTCTCTCTCTCTCTCTCTCTTTTTCCGGACGAGGGAGCGCGCGTCTTTTTTTGAGTGCCGCCGGCTTTCTCCGCGCGTGCGTCGTCTTTAAATTCGTTTTTGGGCGGAAGAGAGAAAGATGCCGGAAGACGACGACGACGACGACGACGACGAGATTCAAAAACACGCGAGCGAAGAAGAGGAAGAACATGGAGAGGAACGACAAGAACGACGGACGTTTCCGATCCAAAACCTACCGGAAGGCGTCATCGCGCACGTGTTTTCCTTCCTCCCCGCGCTCTCCGTGGTCAACTGCATGCTCAGCTCGAAACAGATGTATCGAGCAGCGATGAGCGATGGAACCTGTTGGAAGAAACAGTGCGAAAAACTCGCAAACATCGAGAGTTTAGTGGATTTGCGAGAAAAAGCGAGACGAGATATATTCAGGAATTCCGAGAAGGACGAGGAAAAAGTGAAGGAATCCGGTGAGTATTATAGGAAAGTCTTCATTGAAATGCAAAAATACCCGCTGATGCGGTATCGATTTTTGAAGACGATACCAACTCTCGGTCTAAATGTGCAAGAGTTGTCTCGCGAAGAAGTTGAGAAAAACAGAAGTACAAAAAAGAAGAGGGTATTTGGCGGGTTCAGTTTTAACGCGGCGGAAGGATACGAGGAAGAGGAAGATGCGACGATGGAACTCGAAGACGATGATGAGGTGTCGAAAATGGACGCGGACGAAAAGGAAAATGTATCGAAAATTTGTAGCAACAACAAGAAACGAACCTCGGACGGCGCGTTGAAAAAGATGCAATCGAATCGAGAACAAGCCATAGAAGACATCGTAAATTCGAGAAAATCGAATAGAAAGAAAAAGAAAATCATCTCAGACTACGCGAGTTTTTGCGTTCGAGAAAGAGTGGAGGTGAGGAACAGCCATCGACAACGCATGTGGGAATGTTTGGATGTTTGCTCGGGGATGCTGAAAGCGGTAAAACTTGTAGGGTTCCTCGAAAAACCTGAAGAAGGTTTGCGGAGTAGAAAATTACGCGAAGCGGCGAACATGAAGGCGCTGTCTTCGCAAATAGTTAGAGCGACGTCGAGGGAAGAAAATGATCCGTCCGGTAAGAGAGAATATTTGAACGGAGCAAATTCCATCGCACGATTGGAACGTTTAGTTACGATTGACGAAGAAATGCCATTTGAGATCCCGTGGTTAGTAGGGCAACTCCCGCCTGAATTGCAAGCGGCGGAAGAAGAAGACGAGATAGAAACGAGTTTAGTTGGCAAGACGCGAATACTACCGAGACTTAGCGGCAAAATGCTCATGATTCACGAACATTATCCGATTAGTTTACGCGCGCAGCGGTCGAGAGTGTGCGAGGATCCAGTCGTCGCAGAAAAGCGACCGCCGAAAGAGTGGTGCTACGACGACGATGGCACGTTTCGATTGAAAAGATCTAAATTGCGTATGCTCACTCAGCAATTGCTTGAAGGCATTCGATTCGCGCATTCGCGAGGGATTGCTCATAGGAATTTGCATTGTGGTCATCTATTAGTCGACGCTCAGAAGAACGAAGGCAAAGGACAGTTGGTGATTGCCTCGTGGGCGGCATCGAGAGGATTTCGCGACGTTGGAAAGCGCTCTCCTTTGCGTTCGTGCACCGTGCCGTATTACATCGCGCCTGAAGGACTCATCATACCGCCTGCTCAACAAATCGATCCCGATTCCGTTGACGAAACCGCTTACGACGATATCGAAGGGTTAGGCCGAGAAGATGAAGAAGCAGAAGGTGAAAAGGAGAACAAAAAGAAATCAATGCTACCGAGACAATACACAAACGCCGTGGACATGTGGGCATGCGGATGCGTCTACGCTGAATTCATCCTCGGTTCCTCGCTCTTCAACAAATTCGCATATTACGAAAGTGCCGAACAGTTGGACCAAATTTTGTGCATTTTTAAACTTCTCGGAACGCCAAACGAAAAGACTTGGCCGGATGTAAAAAACATCCCTGGTTGGCACGCGGACATGTTCCCGAAATGGTTACCGCGAGTCTCCTTCTTGAAACTGACTCGTGCGAACGAAATCACTGTCTTCCAAGCCGATTTGTTAAGGCGAATGTTAACACTCGACCCATCACGAAGAATCACCGCACACGAAGCGTTGCACCACCCATACTTCTACTCCGACACTGAACACAAAGACGATCGCGTCGTAGAGTACGAAGACGAAAATGCGCAACGTTTGAAACTGCCGGGCGGCGAGACCATAGTTCAACGACACGTCCGTTTGGTCAACGAGAAGAATGAAGAAGAAGACCTCTTTGGTATCGTCTCTAAATTCGAGCAATCGTCGTGTCGGAACTTCCACCGATACCACGTCACCTTTGACGTCAAAGAAACGCCTTTGTCGATGGCTTCGTTGGTTTCTCTCGAGACTACACTGGAGGTACAAAAAGTCTCCGATGACGAAGAAATAGTGAAAATTGGATTCCGTGCTGCCTCGCAATACTGGTCCGAACGAGACGTCTTGTTAAACATGGTCTTGTAATACATAATAAATAATACATAACATAGGAGGAGTAGAATTATAAGGCGAGCGTCGCGACGAGACACGACGAGACGACGACGACGACGAGCGAAAAACGACTATGAGTCGCCGAGGAGGACACGCCGAAGAAGGAGGAGGGTGGGCCGCCGCTCGCCTCGCAGCTTCGAGGCATAAAAGAGTTCGCGTTGTTGAACGGCTCGACCGAGAGCGCGTCGACGTCGGACGAATTTTCAAGAATGTCAGACATTTCCTCTGGCGTTTTGAGAACGCCCCCGGGTTTTATCCACGCCTCGAAATCGGCGTAAAAGGCGGCGACGGAGTCGTGGCCGGTGAAGTTTGCAAGAGCTCCTTTCCATCCGGTACCTTCGGGAACTTGGGACGGCCAATCCGTGTCGATGTTGAATTCGTAGTCGTCTACAACGATGCTGTGCCAGAAGCCTTTGTGCTTTTCCGTGTTGGTCCAGAAATCGGCAAACGTTCGCCCTCCGTCGGCCGCGTGGTTGATGTTGGCTTTGTATATGGCAAACGCTACTGCCGCGGCGCCGACGTTATAAAAAACATCCGGGTTTGCGTTTACACCGCCCGGCGGAATATCGTTTTCACACTCTCGATCGGACCCGTAGGTCGTCAACCACGTGGCCACCGACGTATCTCCGTACAAATCGATAGCTGCTGGAAAAATTGTATGCTTAAAATGGTCCTCGTACGTCTTTCTGTACGTCCCACGCGATGCGTGGTTGGAAAAAACGGCCTCCAATTGTACCGCGCCCCCTTCCATCAACCACGCTGGAGTGTGTGCTCCGAAGAGTGTCTGAAATGCGTGCGAGTATTCGTGGATGGCTCCTTGAATAAGCCAATCCGTGTCGTGCTCGTAATACTCGCCCGACGAATCCAACCCGGGCGTGATGACAATCGGCGTACTCTTCTTCGCCGGTTCGCCGCAAGGCGCGCACGTCATCTTCCCCGACGCAAACACGTTATTCTCCCCGTTCATCGCTTTCTCCTGGTTGCCCGCGCCGTCGTTGCAATACCCGTGCACTTCGTCCCGCGTCGCCTCGCACCACAGACCGTTGATTTCTTCATACGCCGATGGGTTTTGCGCCGACGCGTTTTGCGCCTCGTACATGAACACGTCCACGTCGGACACTTTTCCCAAGAACGATTGGGCTAATTCCACGCCTTTCTCGACGGAATCGCGCATCGTCGCTGGAAAGTTCGGCGTTTGCCGAAAGGTAATCGAAACATCGTCGTCGTCGTGATTCCCCAAAGTGCTCGACGCGAATCTCTGTTTAGGCCGATTGCATCCGGATTGGTACGAGCACGACGACGACGACGACGACGCCTTGCCTGTTCCTCCGAGGAGTACTAATAATAATAACAGGACGTTCAGGAACATCGTTCTTCGTCGTCGTCGGCGCGAGTAGTAGTAGTAGTAGTGGTGGTGGTGGTGTATATCTGAAGTCTCTTCTTTCGCGTTTTGTCGACCGTTCGTTTTCTCGACGACCTCTTTTTTTATTTTCCAATTTTTTGTTTTCGTTTTTCCTTTTTTCACTCTCGTCCCAAACGTGTCAAAGTAGTTTTTTCTCTCGTCCTCGTCGTTCGGAAAAAGTCGACGGTGTTCCATTTTAGTATTTTGTCTTCTTCAGAATGTCTTTCTCTTCTTTTTTTAAGTGTCTCTGTTTTCTCTAGGTTACAAATCGTCGTCGTCTCTTCGCGCGCGAGAAAAGAAGCTTGCCGCAACAAACACCGGGAACGCGAAGAAGGGAGAACCGCGGCGCGCATCATCATCATCATGGGTGGAAACGAGGGAAACGAGGTCGCGATAATCGACGAACGTTTGCACAACAATTCCATTAAAATTTCCGAGAAAGATGGCTTGAAACCGATTGAATTGTTACACACGCAAACGCGTTCCGTCGGGGTTATCATCCCACCTCCAGATGTCCGAGCAATCGTGGACAAAACCGCGCAATTTGTGGCTAAAAACGGCCCCGAATTCGAGAACAGAATCTTGTCGTCCGAGAAAAACAATCAAAAGTTTTCGTTTTTAATGGAAAAGGATCCCTACCACGCGTATTATCGAGGGAAGATCGAATCGATTAAGTTGGAATTGGAGGGAAAGACGATCGAGGATCAAAATAAGAAAGGAATGGAAGTGGCGGAGCAAGTGCAAAATCAGAGCAAGTTTATGGCGAAAAGTAGCGCTGTTGGTGGCGTGGGTTTATCAAAACCGGAAGTGTTAGAACGTCCGAGAGAGTTTAAACATTCCATCGGGACGCAACCGCCGCAAGGTCTTAAAAAGAGCGAGATTGAAGTGATCAAACTCTCCGCGCAATTCGTGGCGAGAAATGGCGCAAAGTTTCTCTCCGGCTTAGCCTCTAGAGAATATCAAAACCCGGAGTTTGCGTTTTTGAAGCCGGCACATCCCCTGTTTACCTATTTCACTAGTTTAGCGGATTCGTACTCGGAGATTTTAATGCCGGAGAATAAGCAAGAGATGGAGGAAGTTTTAGATGTGGAGGTGGATTACAAGAAGGCTTTAGAGCGATCGTTGAAAAGGTCCGAATGGGATACCACGCAATTAAAGAATAGAAAAGATAACGAGGAGAAGAAACGCATGGAACGAGAAGCGATGGAGGCGATCGATTGGCACGATTTTGTGGTTGTGGAAACGATCGATTTCGAGGACGGCGAAGACGAAACCTTGCCGGAACCAATCGCGATGAGAGAAATTGTTGGGTATTTGAAGAGACAGGCGTTGGAGGATGCTTCGAAAGTTGAAGCGCAGCCGCCAACGACGACTGCTAATGATGTAGTAAATGAAGAAATAGACGTAGGAGGAGGAGCAGGAGGAGGAACTGCGGTAGCAACAATGGACGACGAAGAACGACAAATCATGCAACAAGCGCAAGAGGTGGAGAAAAGAGTGAAAGCAGCATCAAGACCGCTAGCGCCGAATTCGACCGGCGAGAAACATGCGTCGGGTATTAACGAAAACTTGCCTGAACCTGGTATGAAAATCGTTCGAAACTATAAGAAACCAGAAGAACGCGCGGCAGCTTCCAAAGGCGATAAAGCGACTAAGTTTGCCGTGTCACCAATCACCGGCGAACTCGTTCCGGTGGACGAAATGGCCGAGCACATGCGCATTTCTTTGATTGACCCGAAATGGAAAGAACAAAAAGACGCGATGTTGAAAAAGTTACAAGGAAGCAACAAAGTCGACGATGACCAGTTCGCAAAGAACATTGTAAGTTTAGCGAAATCGAGACCGGACATTTTCGCCAGCGGGAACGATAAAGACGTTTCGACCGCTTTGAACGAGCAAATGAAAAAGCAACAACAACAACAACAACAACAACAAGTGGCGCAACCGGCACATGCCATTCCTGCTATGACTCAACCAATACCTCCGCCACCAATGATGTCACAACAAGCAATGCCGCCACCTCCGCCACTAGCCGCCCCAGCGATGGATGCAGAAGTTGGACAAAAACGAGGACGAGGAGATGGAGATGATGAAGACGCCAAACCGGTCAAACAAAAGTTACGCATCGGAGAGATGGAATTGGAGGAGGAAAACGAATGGCTCAGCGAGAATCCAGGTACGATTGATCTAAAAATCTTATGTCCTGACGAAGCGAAGGACAAAAATTTGAACGGTCAAACGATTGATCTAAAAATTGAAAGTGGGAAAGAAACGGTGTTGAAAATCAAGCAAGAGTTAAAGCCATTATTAGGAAACTTGGCGCAAGGAAAAATGAAACTGGAAATTAAGAGGATGGGTTTCTTGAAAGATGCAAACTCGTTGGCGTACTACAACATCAAATCAGGCACACCGATTCATTTGCATTTGAAGAAACGATGAGAAAAGATATTAGTATTAGCAGATAGTATTCTATTCATCATGATAAAGTAATACATTATCAATCAATCATTATCAAAAGCACGCACCAGCCTTCCCTCTGTTCTCGAATTGTTTCAATCCCGGGCGTGGTAAAGACGGTAATGAGTTTCCGTCATTATTTTTCTGTCTCTTCTTTTCGATGTCTTTGCGTTCGATGTCTTTTTGAAAATGTAACTTTGACGCGCGGGCCAACGCCATGGAAACTTTCGTATCGTTTCCGCCAATTTTCAACGCTCTTTTGTAGTCATCCACGGCATTGGCATATTTCTCAATCTGCTCGTAGGCATGGCCTCGTTCCAAATATAAGTTGGAGAGCAAGTTTTTCGTCGCGTCTACTTCGTCATTGTCAGCAGATGATGTCGCATTCGATGACGACGAAAGTAACTTTTTACCTTCTTGAATGGCTTCAGCGTAATCTTTTGTCGCAGTTCTGATTTTACCGAGTAAAACATTTGCTTTCGCGCGTCTTCGTAAACAGTCTATAATTTTCACTTGTGTCGTTGTCATCGGTTTACCATCATCTTCATTTATCGTGTTATTTTCGCTGCCGTCCTCCGAAGCCGGTGGTGAAGAAGAGGAAGTAAAGAACCGAAGAAAAAAGAGCGCCGATGAGAAGGATTTAATCGCATTCGCGTAATCACCAGAGGACTCAAAGTGATCGCACGAATGCATCGCTTCTTTTAGAGATGTAAACTCCATCGGTGTCGACACTTCATCGATTTGAGCGTCGAGTTCATTTTCAATCTCCTCCGGCGTCTTTGAAGGAGTGAATTTTGGCGCTAAGTTTCCATCACGAAATTTAATCACTTCCGCGCGTAAGTCGCGCAAATTTATATCATGAGTAGTGTTGTTAATAATGAGTTCTCTCTCTTGGTTTATTTCTTTATCTCCATCTGGAGCGCTCTTCAAGCGCAAAACAGTGTTCTCAGAGTCCGCAGACGACAAGTGCTTCCACACTTTGGCTACTTCCGCTTTCACGAGCGTTACGCGAAGGGACTTTGCTGTCGTGAGCATGTAGCTCTTCTCTCTCACGATTGCATCAAACAAATACGGGACCTGGAGCACGTACACTTTATCTTTGCCCTCTTTGGATTGAATCGAGAGAGTAAAACTTCGTTCGTTTTGTACTTCCAGCTGTGCAGATTTCAGATCCATTAATTTCTCATCGTGTTGCACGCGCACGATGATTTCGCCGTCTTTATCTTCCCACGTGTACCGATCGAAATTGATGAAGCGAGTTTCCAAAGGCTCTTCGCCATCATCGTGATCGTCGCCCTGTTTATTTCCAATCATCAAAACCTTTTTGTTCTTTTCAATTTTTAACAGCTTTGGCAATTCTCGTTTAATACCTTTCGCCTCGTCCAACCGTCGCATCCGTTCTTCCTGCATCTTCGGATCGACTCTGCTCAACTCGTGCTGAACTAAATCAATTGCACCTTGAGTCATATGATTACCCACAAAATTTGTCGTCTGGCCGCTCTGCGGTTTTTCGTACCCGGGTTCTCGCTTAATAATCGACCCGTCCGGTGTTTGCTCCAAAGCGTCGTAGCCTTTCTTTTTCTCTCCGGTGGAGATGTAATATTTCCCGCCGTGCGCTTTCTTGTCCCAGACCCTTTTCCCGATAGTACCGTACGATTTCTGTTTGATGAGTTGTTCTTTCGGCACGATCTTATTCTTCCTTTGGTCTTCTTCTTCTTCTTCTTCTTCCTCTTCACGCGTAAAACGACGATCCGACGCGGTCTTCTCTTCGATCTCGTCCTCATTTCTTCCGGCCGTCCCATACGTTTTATATTCCTCCCACGCTTTCGTGTGCTGCGCGCCGTCCGAGACCCGATCCAGCGATGGGTTGTAACACGTTTGGTCGTACTGACCACTACTCATGACACGCGCGGTATGCAGAGCACGTGGTGCGCGTGGGTGTGCGCGTTCAAATCTGTTCTTCTTATTTTTTTTTGCAGAGATGCGCGCATGTCATTCATTCATAGTTGACCCGAACACAAACCTCTCTCATCAAAACAAAGCGTTACATTTTTTCTCTTTTTTTTTCTTTTTTTGTCTCCTCCTCCTCCGTCCTCGAAAACACAAAAAAAGGGAACTTTGACAAGCACCAAAAAGAGGCCGATGAAACCTAAAAAGCGTGCGTGTCAAATTTTTGAAAGGAAAGAGAGATTTCTTTTTCGCGCGGGTTTTGGTTTTTTTGTTCTTAAAAAAATTGCTCTTTCGGCAATCCGATTACAATGAAAAAATGCGTGCCTACATGAGGTTCTATAAACCAATCAGCTTCGTAAAAGCGATGTACCTCTCCTTTATCTCGAATTTTAAATAGCTGTTGTTCCGCACTAAAGCGGTACTACCTTCGTTCAACGATATTTTCGCCTTGCGTAACTTGTCTTTGTTACGAAAGGTTTTCGATAAAGCTTTCTTCGCGACGTGCTCGTCTTGTCTCGCATTGACGATATTGGAGAAAGAACCGATCATGGTGCCGAAAATACCACAGCCCAAGATAACCCATGCATACCAAAACGCGATTTGTTTCGTGTTTTGAGGAACGAAATCGCCAAAACCAACCGTGCTCAAGGTGATGACGGAGAAGTAAAAAGAGTCGACTGCTGACAATCTGTCTTTTTCCACGGACGCAAAGAAAGCAAATCCGAGCCAAAAGACTACGCAGGACATGAAAAAAGCCGCGAACATGTTCAGCTTTTCGCTCATCACCGTATGCTTGGCTTTGATGAGGTTCAAAAGCGTGACAGTTTCAGCCACCGAAATACTCGCCACTTCTGCAAAGTTCTCATCGGCCAGTTCATCGACGTATTTGTTCACGTCTCTTATCCTGACGTTCTCCCATCCATCACTTAAGACGCTTAAAAATGTCGGCAAATCTTTCATTGGAATATTTACCGATAAATCAATCGTCCCATAGTCTGCGGTGGTTTGAATTGCTAATGTCTTCATCATCTGCGTCACATTTACGTCCAAATTCAACGGTTCCTCTATTTTCAACACTTTCAGAGTGTAAAAACTAACGTATCGTGCTGTTTGCAACAATGGTTCAGTTAACGAGGACAACGAATAGGCGAATTTTGCAATCAATGGTAAACACGTACAAGTAATAAGTAATTTCCCGCCATTGGTCACCGGAGTGACATTACCGTAGCCGATTGTCGTCATCACTGTTCCTACAAAATACATTACGTCCGTGGCAGATAACTCCTCCTCCTTCTCTCGCTCCTTATTCTCTAGTTCTTGAAAAATGAAGGCCAATCCTAATCCAAACGCGACTAACGTCAAATGCCTCAACATGATTTTCATCACTTTGTGACTTTTCCCGTAGCCTATCTTTTTCATATGTTCTTGCCATTCCACGTTATCCATCAAGTGATCAAACTTCGTCTTCTTGAGATCGACCGTTTTAAACTTTAGAGGAATAAGCGACTCAGTTCGCGCAGGACTTGATCTCCTGGGCCTTTTATTCACCAGTATTCTTTCGCCGCCGTTCTCGTTGGCGTTGGCGGGAGCACGGCTCAAACTATCGTCATTCGTCGTTCCATTTTTACCAATCGTCGATTCCCCGTCGTCCGTTTCGCTGCTTCCTTCGAATCCTTCGCCGTCGCTACGCGAGAGGCCATTTTTCTCTTCGTAGTCGTCGTCGTCGTCGTCATCGCCGTTTTCAATATTTTTCCTCTTCTTCTTTTTGAAGACTCTCAGCACGTTCGGTAATTTGCCAGCCGAGAAGACTCCCGTGGAATATGTCTTCTCGCATTGACATCGTTCCTTCAAAGGAACTAAATCTAACACGTCGAGTGATTCCACGTGTAACCGCCCGCATCCGACCCACGATGGTTTTTTACAACTCTCGCACGTTATTCGACGACACATTCGATTTTGCCAATGGATACAGTTATAAGCGACGACGCGGCATGGATACTTATTATTTAAAAAAAAATCACTTTCAAAAAGAAAGCTCTCCTCCCGTCCCCGACGACGTAAACGACGACGTAAACGACGAGAGACCAGCGGTCGGTTAGGTCGGTGGAAAAGACCAGAAAGTGTCTCTCTCTCTCTTTCTCTTTCTCTCTCTCTCTCGTTGAACTCCCTAGATATGATGGCCCTTTGCTTGCCGTTCGGGTTTTCCTTCTTTTTTTTTGTCGTTTGTTTCCTTACAGGTGATTGAACTACATTCGACTGCCATCCATTTCTATAAAAAAATTATGGACGACTTTTTCGAGGTCAAAAATCTCAAAGATCGAAAAAGAATCCAAGTCTCTCAACCCTTAAAATGTTTTAAAATATTCCTTCTTCTTCCTTTTTCTTGGCACTTTTTGAGACCTTTTTTCAAGGGAAAAGGTGAACAAAAGACGCTCGAAAAGTTTCTTGAAACGACGCGCGATATAAAATCGACGCGCGAGACATGGGACTCTTCTCTAAATTTACCAAGAAGGGCGCGTCTGAGGATGCTCCCGCGAAGGAGACCACCACCACTACCACCGCTCCCGTCGCCACCGAGCAACTTACCGCACCACAAGCCGCGGCGTCTGCGGACGAGATTGAGTACGTGCAATCTACATGGCAACTCATCTTCCCAATCTCTGGACCGAATAAACTCTCCGCGGAGGAGCTGAACGCCAAGAAAACCGCCGTGGGAGTTTTGCTTTTCAAAGAGATTTTCTCGTTAGCGCCGGAAGCTTTGCAACTGTTTTCGTTTAAAAACGTGGAGGACTTGTACGAATCGCCGATGTTAAAAGCTCACGGTAAAGCGGTCGTCGGCGCTGTCGACGCAGCTGTGCACCTACTCGACGACGTTTCGAAGCTGATACCGATATTAGAAGAACTTGGGCAGTTCCACAACAGAAAAAAAATTGTTGGGGCACATTACGATGTCGTCGGGCAAGCTGTGGTAAATGTGATTGGGTCTGCGCTGAATGGGTTGTCGGAGGAGCAAACAAACGCATGGGTGAAGGTGTATTCGACAATTAAGAGTGTGATGTTAGCGGCGGGCGAGTAAAGTTTATATATATGATTAGAGAGCACGGAAACGCGCCCATACTTAGATTTGAACACGTTCGACCGTACTACCATGGTACCATATGTAGTACTAATTAAAAGAGTTTCTGCTAAACTACGTACCTTTTGTACTAAAATACTACCTTGATTTCATTTTCTTTCGAGCTAAAAAGCGCGCGCGAGCCTCTTTCACTTTCTCCTCTTGTTTTGCGTTTTGTTGCGTTTTGTTCTCTTGTTTATTCGTCATCGTGACAGCAGATTTACTGTCATTCTCAGGAGCAAACGAAACATCGTTATCGTTATTATAAAATCCGCCGCTGAGCTTCTTCACGTCGATGGGATTCTCCAACCTAGGCAACGCGTCTTCAATCCATTCGTATTCGACTTTGCACACGTGTCTGAGAAACGGACGAGATGTCATTACCATCTCGTGGTAAACAATCCAATCCGGCAATAATCCGTCTTCGTCCACTAACGCTTTCGCAGAAGATGGGTGCACCTCCGTCAACGTTTTCGTTTCAAACGCGAACGTTTTGAAACAATTACTCGCGGAGCCTCTTCTGGCAACTTTAGAGATGAATCCCTTCGCGAGCGCTTTGCGAAGATTTTTCGTTCTCGAACGTTCGCTTTTCTTGTTATACTGTTCTTCTTCTTCTCGAGACCTCTTGGACGACACAAAATCGTTATCGTCGAGAGACCGCATGGACTCTAATAATTGTCTTCTCACTTCTTTTGCAAACTCCAAACCTCGCTCGGATAACGAATACTCTCTTGCAAAATCTCTGCGATATCGCTCTCTCTGCCAACGTTCGAACGTTCTTAGAAACACGATGTGATCACCGAGCGCAAAGGCGTCCGCGGAAACAATCTTCTGTAAAGGATTCCCTCTGTGATGGTCTCTGCTATTCTTATGCGACGATGAATCCGCAACTTCCAATCTATCCACGGATAACATAGCCGCGACCGTTGCGCACTCTTCAACGCACCCCAATTTCTTTGCCTCGAGCATGGCCCTTGCTAAGTTTGGTTCCAAAGGTAATGGGGCCATTTCTTTACCAATCTGTGTGATTTTTCCGCTCTCATCGATAGCGTCTAATACGTATAACTGTTTCAAGGCGTCTTTCAACGCAGATTCTTTTGGGCGATCGAGGAAATCAAACTGTAAAACGTCCATATTATCCAACTCCAAGGATTTCAAGTATAGAATGACGTTCACGAGAGACGTTCTTTGGATTTCCGGCTCGGTGGCATCGGCAAAATCGAGCTGGAAATTTTCTTTCGTGTATAAACGATAACACTTCCCCGCTTGCGTTCGACCGGCTCTCCCGGCTCTCTGCGTCGCCTGTACTTTAGAGATTTGCTCGACGTCTAAAGTTTCGATACCGGTCGCCGCGTCGTATCGCTTCAATTTCACCACCCCAGGATCGACGACGTAGACGATTCCAGGTACCGTCAACGATGTTTCGGCAATGTTCGTGGCTATAACTATTCTTCTGCACGTAGATGCTAACTCTTCCGGCTTCTTTGAAAAGACTCTCGCTTGCATTTCTGGCGTTAACGCGGCATATAGAGGGATGATTTGCGCCAATTTTCCTCGCATACTTTCCGAATCCATCTCCTTTACACGTTGGTCGAGAATCTCACACGCTCGGTCGATTTCAGCCTTACCAGTTAAGAAACACAAAATGTCCCCAGGAATTTTCGCGGTTTCGTGTATTTGCAAAACCGTATCGATGGCGGCATCGAAGTAGGCTATACTACTCTTCCCATTATTCGAGACCGTCGGTGGTCTCTCCAACGCGTGAGAAATCTTTACCGGAAACGTTCTCCCAGGAATGTTAAACACTGGACAGTTGTTAAAATACGCGCTAAATTTTTCCGAATCAAGCGTCGCGCTCGTTACTACGACTTTCAAACCGTTATTATTTGTCGTCAAATTCTTCAATATCCCAAACAACACGTCCGTATTCACCGATCTCTCGTGCGCTTCGTCCAGGACAACGACGCCGTATCTTAGCAACTCCGGATCCGATAGGACTTCTCGCAATAACATCCCATCCGTTAAGTATTTAATTTTCGTATCCTTAGATGTTTTATCGTCAAACCGCACGGAATATCCAACCACGCCTTCGCCAAATCTTTTGCTTTCGCCGTTCGTATACATCTCCTTGTGCACGCGTCTCGCGACCGAAATTGCTGCCACTCTTCTTGGCTGCGTGACGGCGATACCGTTTTCTCTTCGTCTTCTTTTCGTTTCACCGTTTCCTTCTTTATCTACTACTAAAAGCTCCTCCATGTTCTCGTACAACATCTGCGCGATTTGTGTGGTCTTCCCAGACCCAGTTTCGCCTAAAATTACCACCACCGCGTTCTCTCGCACCGCTCGGACGATTTCTTTTTGATATCTCCGAATTGGAAGAGAGAGCCGAGCGTCGTCGTCGTCGTCGTCGTCATCGAGAGCGTCTTCTTTTGTCGCGATTTTGTGTGCCATGTTGAACCGCCGCCGCGTCTCACGCGAAACGATACCGATTTACACGAACACAAACGAAAAAGCAAAAGGTGCCCCTTCCTCTCTACCTCTCTCTCTCTCTCTCTCTCTCTCTCTCTTCAAGTCGACCAGTCTCTCTGGCACAGTCGGGAGTATCCGCGCGCAGACGTGGTGTCTTCGTGCATTCGCACAAACTGGACAAAA
>Ga0115011_10002035_pt1 | contig 14187 bp, 8 predicted proteins | sample TroAtlMetagenome_2_FD_88705 | JGI IMG/M metagenome (GOLD analysis project Ga0115011, IMG submission 88705) | Marine eukaryotic phytoplankton communities from Atlantic Ocean - Tropical Atlantic ANT8 Metagenome | ecosystem: Environmental > Aquatic > Marine > Oceanic | place: Tropical Atlantic...
ATAATCTTTTATTTTTATTCTATATATACCTGTTTTAACACCTACTTCTTCTATTTCAAATTTATTTACTTGAGCGCCAGTTCCATCTATTACATTAGATAAAGATATAGTACATGAATTTCCTAAAGGATTATTACTACTTCCTACTGCTTGAAAATCTGCCGATATTACGGTTCCATAATCGTCTGATTCGTTCCATCCTAAATCAGTTTCAGTCAAGCCAGCCGGTATAGTATTATCTTCATTTTCTATTTTAAAATTTAAATCAGATATTAACCCACTAGTAGTAGTTTCATAAAAAAGATCTAATAATGATTCTACAGGTTTTGTTTCTGCAACGGCTAAAGTTGGACCAAATCCATATTTAGTATTAGCAGGTACTTCTTCAGTTGATGTCGGACCAAATTGTTGAGTGCAAGAATTAGGAGCATATTTAGATATTCCAATTTGACTTGTAGTTTGTACTCTTCCTATTAAAGGATCTGTATCTCCTTTATAGAATAAGTTAGGAATAATAGGTGTTTGAGGAGCAGTAGTTAAATCTCCTAAACTTAACTTACTCATGTTAGCTAAAGTTATAACCTTATCCCCTGCTGGAGAAGGATTATACTGAATACTTGTGTAATAGTCAGGAGGATTTTGTTCTAAAATACTATTTACTCTAAAATATAATCTTTCTTTACTTCTAAACTCTTCTTGCAAAGGACCTACTTCTTGTAGATCTCTAGGTACTTTATTTATATTATCACTAAATAATACAATATGAGTAGTTTTAGTTGCTTGACCTTCAGGATATTCAAAGTGAGGTATCGCAGCGTATTTTTCAGTTGTTGTAACAGTTGGAACTGTAGTATCTTCAGTTTCTAACTCTGGTTCATAACCCGGGTTTTGACTACATGGATAACCCGCTAACGCACCAGGTAAATATACATTGTAATATTCTTGTTCTTGTTGTTTTATTACAATTTTATAACTATACCATCCTAAAGGATTATCAACAGGGGTTAATGCTGTACCTCTTACAGCTGGGAATCCACTAGGCGCTGGGTCACAGCCAGGTCCAAATAATACGGGCCAACTAAATACTTCAAATGTCTCTCCATTAACCCAACCACTTCCTCCATCTACTACTGATACAAATAATACTTCTTGTGAAGTTCCACATTTTACTTTTATAGTAGCAGTACCAGGTCCGGTTAAACTCTGTATAACCACATTATATTCACAACCTGGTGTTACCGTAGCTGGAAAGTTAAGACTATTACTAGATATGTAACAGTTAGAAACACTACCATCGTCTACAGAATATACTCCAGGATATCCATCTTGTAACCTAGCTTTAGGTATTACGTTTTCAAAAGTAATATTTAACATGTCTCCAGGCCAAGTATCTGGATCTTGTGTTGTTGTGTATCTAATTAAATATTTATCTTGTATAATTTCAGTTTCTGCTCCTTTATACGCGTGATATATAGTAGATCCTTTAGCATTAGGATCTGTATTGTTTAATCTAATATCTGATAATATAACATTAGACTGTCTACCGTATCTATCACTTAAAACTACACCTACTTGATATGTTCTATTTTGTTTTAAAGTATGATTTTGATATTCTTTCCTAACATAATAAATAGGATTTTCCCATTCTTGCGGTTCAGGTAATAGAGGATCATACTCAGGTAAAGTTGGCTTATCACCAATTTGTAATGTATAACTTAAGCTTTCAGGCGAAGTATGTTTGTTTATAAAGTTACCATATATTACTCTATTTCCTGATACTTCTTGAGCTAACGCCTTTACTGGAACTAAATCTGTAACTCTAGTGCTTTGTGTAGTGCTAAGGGTTTTCCATGGTTTTCTACTTTGATAATCATAATATAAATATTCCGAAGTGGTAGTTCCAAAATCTTCGAGTTTCAACGTATCAAGAATGGTAGTTTTATTAGATTGTGCTTCTTTATAAAGAATATCAATATCAGTTATTTTTAATTCTTCATTAATCTTATCCCATGTAATATAATCTATTCCGTTACCTTTAGTCGGTGCTACGAGACATAATTTAATATTAGTAATCTTATTCTCCATGAACTTTACAATAGTAGAATCAAAGGTTTCACTCTCTTGACCTACTAACTCTTCTGGATTTACACCATTAGCATTATCCCCAATAAAATAACCATCTTGCTCGGGAACGAACGCTAATTGGCTAAATGGAGCAGATAATGAATATTCTCCATCATCAAATCTAAATCTATAACTAAATCTAGCAAATTTCTCTTTCAAGAACTCAGGATCCCCTGGCCAATTTGGATCATAATCAGGGTTTAAAAACTGAAAATATAATATATCTCCTACGCTTAACTCACTAACTAAACTAGAGTTTGAAAATTTAATCTCTGTTCTATTATTAACGAAATCTATACTAATATCATCTACTACTACATCAGCAATAGTAGCATTCAACCCTGTAACTAAATTCCCATCTGCAATTCCTCCACCAGGAGTACTTTTTTTAATATTACTATAGCATCCTTCAACGCGTATATCATAACCTCCACCAGCTGTTATGGTTTCTATTTTAGCTGCAGTATGTATAGGTAAATACTTGCTGTTAGTGTCAGTCATGGAAGAAGCGTAAACAGGATTGTCTGCGCTGTAAGAAGGAGATATAAAATCTAAGAGTAATGGTGCTTCATAAGGATAATATTTCGCAACAGATATTTGATCTTCAGTTGTATAATATCCAGTTATAGCTAAATTTACATTAATTTTTCTGGGTTGATTTCTATTGTCTGTCCAAAATAATAAATCTTCTAATAAGTTTATTCCAGTTATAATATGAGTTTTTGAGAAATTTAAAAAATTACCCGACACTAAAGTCGAACTCACTCCTGTACTAATGTTATATTGTACTATGTAACATGTAACACCTGCTACGTTTATACCATTGTTAGATAATTGATCAGGTGAAGAATCTGTATAGTTAGTTAAAAATAAAAATATTTTATTACTAGTATCATCCATTAACTTTCCAATACAAGTTAAATTTTGATCTGTAAATCCAAAGTCACTTAAAAAATTATTTCCTAATACAGTTTCTAAAGCTCCAACATCATCTCCTTCAGATCGACTAATTTGCACATTTTGTCCATCGCGATATTGACCATTAGGGAGTATTCTACCATCCATATCCTTATTCATTTTGGATTGGATGAAGGTATTTTTAACTTCTGGCATATTTTAGTGTTTAATCCATTTGGATTTGCCTCGCATTACTTGGACAAATTCATTTGGTTTAAGTTCGGATAATCTTATTTTAGCATTTCTTAAAGCTGCTCTTCTATCTTTTTTATATCGTTGAACTACATATTCAGGAGTACGAGGACGCGATGCTAAGATATTGTAGGCTATATGCATGTATAATGCTTCTTCTGCAAGTTTAGGAACTTTAGTATCTTCTTCATAAGCTAGTCCATCTGAAATATATTCAAATAATATAAGCCTTTCACTTAAATTGCTACTGAAAGATATTTTACCTTCCCTTTTATTAACAGTAAACCATCCGTTGTATTGAGATGTCTCCGGATTTAAACCATAACGTTGTCCTAATAAAGCTACTTCTCTTCTAGCATAAATACTATCTCCAATACCCTGAGCAAATATAGGTTCTATAGTAGGTTGGTTAAAAGGATCAACACTTTGCCATCTTTCCTCTGTCATTGACGTTCCTTCTAGATTTTCTCCAAAATTATCTTGAACAGGAATACCATATCCTGAGGATGGAAAATTAAATCCAAAAGGATTATTAGTTATGTTAGTGTCTTGAATCGGGGCTTCAGTAGGATTACTAGTTAATGTAGTAGGATATATAATGTGTTTTATACCTTGCCTATCTATCCATGATAAATTAACATAATTAACATAATCTTGTGGCAATATAACAGATAAACTCGGAGGAATAGTAAGTTCTTGAGATTGTACTGATCTTAAAGTATCATAAGAAAATTCTTGTAACCCTCTTTTAGCGTGAAACAATACATCACTTCTCTTTACTTTAGAGATTAATTTTTCATCTCCAACATAACCTATCATAAAGTTGTTTACCAATTCAAATATAGATATATATTGATAATCTCCATAATTAGGAGCTCCATCTACTAATTGAGACTTTAATGTAACTTTTACCCAATAACCATCTTCAATTGCGTCAGGATTATCAAATGTTAAAGTGCTGTAAGGTTTTATATTAGAAAAAGCACTAACAGAATAACCACCACCTGTTCCAGTTGGACCAGCCGGAGAGCCAGGTCCACCCGATCCAGTCCATAATTCATAAGGAGCTAAACCGTCTGGACTTACTTCTACAATAAAATTATTTAAATGATAATCATAGTCACTAGGATTCCATGAAGTAGCACTACCCATAGTTAATACTTCATTGAAAGTATAAACCATGGAATCCATTACTACACCTGTATAACTTACTATATTTATCTGCGTTCCTACATAGTATTGTTGGTTGGTTTCTGTAATTAAACCACCATTTGGGGTGTTAGTTAAAAATGACATATATTAGCTTTTTTGATTTTGTTCAACTCCTCCAGCTTGAGATGCTGCGGCTTGAATTATTTGAGGATCTCTAATAACCACTCCAGCATACATAAGTACTTTAGTAATTACTTCTGTTTGTTCTTGGTTTGATATTTCAAAATCTACTGAACCAGTAGAAGGATAAATAGGTGCTGGTACACCAGTGGGAGAACCATCCCATATATATTGACCTTGGGCTCCAATACCATATCCCCATACTACGTTTTTAGGTTTTCTAACATAAGATATTGATACTCCTTTTTTTATTTCTTCAGGATATACATATACTCTAATACAGTCATCACATAGAAACGTTCCTGGATTTAATGGATCTTCCGGACTTACTATTCCTTCTTGAATATACATAGGATAATTAGTTGTAGGTCTCGTAAGTTTAGACATATATAAGTGTAAATAATCTCTTCTATCCGTGCTTTGTATTTCCTGCTCTCCTTTATAGTTTATAGTTCCGATACGATGAACATCTTCGGGTAAGAAAAAATAAGGATCGTCAATAGGTCCTGTTGGAGATGCGTCATAATAAGGAACTGTTGCATATGTTTTAAATAAAGAAATTTTTTCTTCTATATTATCTACTCTATCGGCGTATTCATCTTGGTAACCAGGAATTCGTAACTGTTGAGTAAGATCTTCAAAATATTGTTCAAATATTTCTAACTGCACTTGTGTGGCTAATTTATTAAACTCATTAGGAGTAATATAACCTCTTTGTTCTTTATTTAGAATCAATAAGACTGTTTGATATACTGTATTTACGTTTATAGCCATTTTAATATTTTTGTAATAAAAAAGGCGGCCGCATAGCCGCCTTAATTATAATCACTTGTTATTTTAACTTTTTCTCTATAGATTGATAAATTTCAATTCCTTCATCAGTTTTTAAATATGCAGCAAAAGCTGAATATGGATTTTCATCAAAAGGTATTGTCATTAATTTTTTACCATTACTACCCCATGAAAACGTACGTTGGTCTTGAGAAAGTTTAATTATATTAGCTTCAGTAGCTTTAATAGCAAAATCTCTAAGTTGAACATTTTCATCAGAGACTAATTCTAAGAAGAGATAAGGATTTCTTTTAGCAAATACTAAAACATCTCTTTTTATTTCCTTAGAACTCATAGAACTCACACCAGATCCCATTTCTACTCTAAGAATAGCTTCAGCATGTTCTATATCTAGTTCTCTAGCCATAGATAGTGCTTGAAACTCTGCTTCTAAAGTATCAATCTCGTCTTCTGCATTTTCAATTAAATCTAATTCTTTGTATTTTTTATTTTTATCAGGATGATACAACGAAAGTAACTTCTGAAGATTTTGTTTTTCTTTAGGCACGTGTAATGTTCCATTTTCAAAAACAATATGTTCTAAAGTTGCCATTCCATCTTGTTCATCTACAAATATAGACTTTTGATTTGTTGCGTATCTTAGTTCCCTATTATGTCCTTCTTCTTGATCAAAATATAATAAAGGAAATCTTCTACTATGCTTTGAAGCTAAAGTATATGTAAGTGGAGATATATTATTTGTTAGATAGTAATTTCTATCTTTCATCTCCCATGTTTGATTTTTTTTCATAATATAATATAATATAATTATTTGTTTTTATTTATTTTTTCTTTTTCTTTGCTTCTGCTTCTTCTTCTGGATCGAAACTTGCCCTCAATTCATTGATTTGATCATTTTGGTTATCAAAACACTCGTTTAGATTACCATTTAAGATATCATCAACTTCCTCTGCATTTTCTACTCGTTCAAGCATCGCAAAAGCTGAGTAAAAACTCGTTGCACTACCATCTTCCCATACATGATTTGATCCATACCAACCGGGTACTTGATCACCTGAAGCCTGAGTCCAACTTGTGTTAGTACCAGCTCCAACAGGTATTTTTTGTCCTACAGTAAGATTTTGAATTCCAGTCGTTAAATTTTTTAACGTTCCTGTTTCTAAATTTGGAACAGAACTTAAATCCCATTCGTAAACAAACTGAGCATTACTACCATCACTGGCGTTTAATTTATTTAATACTGATCTCATGTGTTTAGCTGAATCTAGAAAAACTTGATTTGTCATCTTACTATCATTAGGTGTTATTGCTACCCCATCAACTGTCAACTCCATTTGTCTTGGTGTTATAAGTCCATCTCCTTGTTGTAGATTCAAAGTTTTATCTGCAATAGGCCAAATACCTGAAGTTTGATTTAGTAAAAAACAAACACTAAAGCCAATCCATCCACCAGGTGCGGTAGCTGTTGCTCCCGTTAACCCTCTTACTCCAAAACCCTTACTGTAATTCATGTTTGGTATTAACTCCCAATTGACAACTTTTGGTAAGTTAAATGTCTCAGTACGGTTTTTACTTAAGTAGTTATCCGCAGCGTTAACTGGACCATATCCATAATTATCAGAAAGTTTAACTTTTAATATTCCCATTTTTTTTATTTTAAAAACCCTCCTAATTAAAGGAGGGTTATAGTTTAATTAAGGTTTCTTAACTTTATGAAGGTCCGCCTTCACTTGCGAATATGTACTGGTGATGCCAAGAGAGATCTCCCAAGATTTCTGACAGTGTACTTACTTGCGTGTTAAAGTATGAATTCAGACACTCTCTACATCCTTCTGAATTTAAACCACCATCTAATGGTTCAACTGTACCACAAGGTCCGTTATAAGTGTTACCTGCTCCAGTTTCACTATCACAGTCTTTTATTTCAGTATCTCTTTCAGTTTCCAAATCCGAAAAATCTGATTCAAAAGTACTGATTAACGTATCGCCTTGACCTTTATCGGTAATAGCGTTAGATAGTGCAGTTCTTTCAGACCATACATTTTCTAAACTTGTACTACCTGATAAAGCTGTACTTATAACATTATCTCCAATTTTTGAAACATCATATTTAATGTACTCCTCGTAGGAACCAGGGTCTAAAGTACCTAAAATAGGATACCCATACTCTACTGGATCTACTGCAATTTTAATATATGCAGCTTTCATCATATAAGGCCAAACTACGCCATCTCCCGCAGGATCTGTCGTGTTAAACCTAACTATATTGATACTATCACTACCTGACCCATCAGCTTTTTCACACTGTAGTGTCGTTTCACCTTCATTAGCATTAGCTACAACCGCTTGACTATAAATGTCCATGTTAACGAAAGTTGCTGTACCATTTGTTCTATCTATTCTTATTGCTCCCATAATTTATGTTTTTAAAAGGTTAATAAATTACGCTACGAACAATACGAAGTTATTGGCAGCTTGTACACAAAGACATCTTTCAGAAAGATAATGAACTTCCATAGCATCTAAAGATGATGTATAAGCACCACCTACAGAACCAGTAATCCATGATTTCATTCTTCTATCGTCTGTTTCAGAAGCTCTATATCTTACATGTAAGAAAGGACGTCTGATATTTGATCCTAACATTTGATCATAAACAGTTGAAGTACCTGCAGGTATTAAAACACCTTTAATGTTATCAACCATTCCCCTTGTAGAAGCATCATTAAGATATTTCCAATCAGTTTTGTAGAAGTCATAAGAACCTCTTCTAAAACCAGAGAAACCAAAGTTAAGTGCCATTTCAGCTTCGTTGTCAAAAAGACCGTAAGAAGCAGCGCTTGTGTTGTTATAACCACCACCAGCTTGAGCAGCAATCATGTCGTCAAAATCAAGAGCAGTAGCTCTATCTAAGAATAACATGTTTTCTTCAATAGCACCTTGTAAATCTAACTGTTGTAAGATTTGATCAAAATCACCTAAAGCACCAGCACCAGGGTTAGCAGCACCAGCAAAACCAGCATATACATTACCTCTATCTTCGATAGCAGCAAACATACCTTGAGTACCTCTACCAGCAGTTGCGTTAGCACCTGTTAAACCATCAACACCAGAACCAGCAGCAGCTAATTCACCTTCAACCATCGCCATTTCAAGATAATCTTCATATCTTAATCTAGTTTCTGATTCAGCTTTCATATACCATAAGAATCCAGATGTTCCGTCTTCAGTAGCAACTTCAACCCAACCAATTTGAGCAGTATCAGATCCATTAACTTCATACTTATCTTTTATGATAATAGGTTTGTTATGGAATTGTGTAAAAGATGGAGTAACTGATCCATCCATTCCTAATGTTCCTTTTGCGAAATCAGAACCATAAATAAATAACTTAAGGTTTACTGAGTTTAAAGCTGCAAAGTTAGGAGCCGTATAACAAGCAGCTTCAAAAGTAACTTGTGCAGGATTTCCTGGGTTTGGAACACCCGGTTGAATAACCAATCCTTTTAAAGTTAATCCAGAAGCTGGATCAAAAACTACAAAAGTTTGATTTTGTCTAACTACAACTTGGTTACCAGCTGGTAAGTTAACAGTGAATGTAGCAGCTCCTGCAGCATCAACTTTACTTACGTTTTCATAACCGATGTGTAATCTATTTTGTTCAGACCAAATTACTTGATCAGATGTCATTGGCATTTCAGCGCCAACCATTCTTAAAAATCCAGATAACGTTCTGTTACCGAATCTTTCTACTTCTTGTTCGTACAACTCTGGTAAATATTGTTGAGCAAAGTCAGCAAAGTCTCCTGCAGAACCCGGATCAGTCCATTGTAGATAGTTAGTCGACAATACTGATTGATCTTGAGTTGGAGTTAATCCAGCGTTTTGTACTATAAAATTCCCTAAAGGCATAATTTTTAGTTTTTGTTATTTTCGTTTTATTTTTAATTTAGAACTATCTATACCACTAACTGCTTTTACTTTCAATCCATTTAAATATATATCTTCTGGAGCTTTAGTTTGTCTTACTCCTGAATCTATATTTTTAGATTGTGCAATAACATTTCTAGTAGCATCGGCTTTGCCTTGCTCATAAAAATGATTCGCAATAGTATCTGCGTTTCTAGCAGCATACATAGCTTTATGATAACCTTTCACATCTACAACTTCGCCTTTTTCATCTAAGAACTTCTTAATTACATTTGAAATGTCAGATTGTGCAGTAGCAACTTCATTTGGATTATTAACAGAATACCTAAACTTCTTTTCTCCTAAAGCGAAATCAAAACCTTTGAATTCATCAGAAAAATAATTTTGTGTATTTGTTTTAAAATTTTCATGTTGCTGTTGTGCTATCTCTTGTTTTTGTTTGAACTTACTAAAAAACTCTGTAGCTTTTGTTATCTCATTATTTACTGTAGGCCTCAACTTGATTTCTTCGTAATATTGTGTTTTGAGATTTTCTAAAAACTTTTGAGCTTTAGCAACTTCTTCTTTTTTTGCGAGATTTTTTTTACGAACCACTCGCTCTTCGTCGTAATCGTCATCCACTTTAAATTGCTCATCCATTAAAAAATTAATTTCCTCGGCATTTAAATGTGGTTTAGTATTTTTATAATATTCTGTTAATAATGTATTATCATCTACATTAGTATAATCAGCATTTAATCTTACATAGTCATTTATATCTCCACCCGTTTCTTTCATGAAACTTACTAGTTTTTCTACATTTTCTGGTAAACTTACTTGTGGAGCAATGGGGTCTACAGGTTTAGTAGGAGCTACCTCAGGAGTTGTTTCTTCTTCGTTTTTTATTTCAGTAATTTCAACTATTGGCTCTTCTTCTTTAACGATCTTTTCTTCAGTTTGCTGAACTTCTGGTTCGGATACTTTAACTTCTGGAATACTCGTGGTAGGTTCTTCAGTAGATACACCCACTGTGCTTGACTCTGTATCGGCATTATCTTCTTTTTTAAATTCTATTTTAGGTGTTTCTTGTTTTTTATTAACTAATTTTTTAGGTCTTCCCGGTTTTTTCTTCATTTTAAATTCACCCTCTTGTGGGATGTTTTCTTGTTTTGTTTCTTCCATGATATGATATTATATAATTGTATGTTAATCTATTGGTGAACCTAAATTTAAATTCCCAATATTTTCATTTTCATTTACAAAGTCTTTAGGAAACAAATTATTTTTTCTTTGTTCTATCATATAACTTTGTTGAGTTCCTGCTAGTTTTGTTCTTTGATCTTTTCTATTCTCTATTTCTGCTTCTCTAGCTTGTCCTTTCGCGACGTCGGCTTGAGTTAACTGCATGTCAAATCCAAATTTTTGTTCAGCTAATTGTAATTTATGACCAAATTCCGCTTGTAATTTTTGTAATTCCAATTCACTTTTTCCTTTTTCCAATTGTAATTCAGTACTAGCGATAGCTTCTTGTTTTTGTACTTCAAACATAGCAGCTTCTTCAGCAGCTTTAGCACTTGCTTGAGCTTGGATTTGAACCATGCGTTCTTGTTGCTGTTGATCGGCTTGAGCTTTTTGTCTTTGTTTTAGTTTTAATGTTTGATTAGCTAGTCTTAAATTCCTTACGCTTCTAATATCTATTGCGTCTGATAAAGTAATACTACCTGTTTTTAAAGCGATTTGTATGTTTTGTTCTAAGGTTGTTTTCTCTTCTTCATCGGGTTCTAACTCTAAGAATATACCAAAATCATATAAATGTAAATCTTTAACTTCCTCTAATGTGGCTACATTAAATAAACTTATACTATTAACTAAAGCTTCATTAGTTAAACCAAACTCTAAAGAATCTGCAACTCTTAAGGCAATATTTTCACAAGCTCTAAGAGTCAAATAAAGACCAGCGTCTAATATATGCCTAGTGGCAACATTTGATTGCGCTACAGCTAGTTTCTGTAACCCTAATAAAGCATCTTTATCTGGATTACTTCCATCTCTAGCTTCATTTAATCCAGTTACATCCCTAATCATTTGTAAATAGTATTGATAAGTTTGAATAAGGCTTTGAATTTTAGCCATTCCATTGCTACTATTTAATTCTTGAATTGGAACTTTTCCAGGATTTATATCTCCATCTTGTGTCATTGATCTCCCTACAATACTACCAGTTTGGAAATACATGTTTAAAGCTTCTTTAGGATTATAGCTTGTGCCATTTCCTAAATCTACCTCTGCTAATCCATCTACATCTAAATACACTCCATCTGGCACCATGCGAGACAAGACTTGTTGTAGTTTGAGAGAAGTTAATTGAATCATATCAGCAAAAGTAATCATACGCTCAACTAGTGAGGTAATTCTACCTTTATATAGATCAGGAGCACATATAGTATAATTCATATTAACCTTAGTAAGATTAGAGTTAGGACGAGTCATGTTCTCGGCAATTTTCCAATCCAACATTATAGGATGTCCTAATATTTTAGCTCCATGATAGAGTACTTCTATTGATCTACTAACTCTTTCAAAACCATCATTTGGAGGAGGCATGAAAGTATCGGGCTTTTCTAAAGCTTTTTCTAATCCTTGATCAGTTTTCTTTATTTTCCAAACTTGGTCTCCATAGGTTTTATATTCAAAATATAATACCTGTACAGTATCATCATCTCTATTACCTCTATAATTTCTTCTGTAATTAGTGTTACCAGGAAACTTTTGAATTCTTTCTAATTCTGCGTCTGTTAAGTTAGGAAATTCTTTCTTCAATTCAGGTAAAGAAATATTTTTAACTTCACCTACATAATATATATCTTCAAAATTGGGATCATCAGTATATGAATAAACAATGTTTGCAGGATCTACATAATCTACTGTCACTCCATTAGATTTATTCCAGTTAGTTTTTACACATCCAATTCCTAGTTCTACTAAATCTTTATAAAATCTTCTTTTCGTTAATTCAAATTTGTTTCTATCTAAAACAGTATTTATAACTTCTTCTTCTGCTATTTCTATAGACTGTTTATAGTCTAATTGTAAATGTATTTCTAATTCTTCTTCATTCTCAGGCGGTTCAGGAATGTCATCCATGTTAGAAACGTCTACACCTAGTTGTTGTTGTATTGCTGATATTAATCTTCTATTTACAATATTTTTATGTAGTCTTTCTGCGTATTCTGTTCGTGCTTTTTGTGAAGCTGGATCTTGAGCATAAGCTTTGATATCATATATTTTTTCTGACATCCCATTTACTACAATATCTACAAACTTGGGAATGATTGCGACAGGTGTCCAATCTAGATTTAAATAAGATAAATCTCCATTAATAGACATTTCATCCTTGTATTTTTGGATAGATTGTTCTCCTCTTGCATATAAACGTCTACGGTGAAAAACATTATAATTATTTGTATATCTAGCTCCGCCTACACCAGCAGCCCACCATTCACCTTCAATAGCTCTAGCTACCATCAATCCGTACTCTAATGACATCTTCTCCTCTTGAGGTACTACCTGATCTGGGAAAGAACTTTGTGTATTAGTATAAATCATTTATTATATTATTTTTGAAATCAAACCGTTATTATCATATGTTTTAAAACCTAAATCTACTTTTTTTGTTTCGCGTCTTGCAGAAGGTTTGTATTTGTTTCTATTACAAGCCATAATAGCTAGACCTGAACTTATAGATGCGTCATGTTTAGTTCTATCGTTTATGTTAAATTGAGCCCAATCTTCAAGAGTAAGTTGATGATACATATCACCACACCTTTCGTTTTTAAAACCTATATAATCTTCTATATAAGCTTCTATGGCTGCTGCATGAGCTTGTTTAATATCTTCACTAGAGTTAGGTATTCCACCTATTTCTTTTTCTGTCACTGATAGTTTATTCCAAACTTTATCAGGTCTATTTATAGAAAACAATCTATATCCTCTTCTTTTGAGATAATACAAAAGTCTCGGTTTATTGTTTTCAGCCAAGATAGGCATACCATAGAATATTAAAGCCATCAATACATCTTCAAAAAATACCTCAGCCGTTTCAGGTCTTGCTATGTATTCTAAGAAAAAATGATTAGGAGGAGCATCTTCCATACTAAACTTAGTTAATCCGTGAAGTGATCCTTTAGAACCTCTACCGTCAACAGTCCCACTAATATCATAACTATCACACCCAAATGCTCCCATATGCTCATTTCCAGGATATTTAACACCATTCTTTAATATTACATTATTTTGTAAATCTTTAGGTGGGATCCAAGAAACATTAAATCTCCCATTCTTGTTGGGAACAAATATAACTGCAGTATCTTTAACCCCATGAGTCCAATGAAATGAACCTTTAGTTACTCTTACTCCGTTATTTAATTCTTCATTGTAATCTATTTGCTCATAAATCTTAGTAAGATTAAATAAGCTTGATTTTACTTCATCTCTAAAAGCGTGTTTTTCAGTTCGAGGAAATTGTCTGTAATATTCATTTAAACTATCTCCATCATCTTTTAATCCTTCAACTTCGTTTTCCCAATGTTCGACGACTCCTGTTTTAATTGGAATACCGTCAATTCCATGGACTGGATTTTTTGGTGTAAAGAAGACAGGTAGTCCGAAAGTATCCATGAATCCTTCGTAGTTCCATTCCATAGGAATGAATAAACTATAGAGTCCCGAACTTGTTTGTCCATTTCTATTTCTTTTTGTAACGTCTGAATTATAGTAGAGTTTTTTGAAATTGTTTCCACCTTTATCTAATGCGTTTGAAGTTGAGCCCATCATACACTTGCCTACTATTTTTCGGCCTAGTCTTAGTGTAGTTTTTGTAAC
>Ga0115011_10002037_pt1 | contig 14174 bp, 13 predicted proteins | sample TroAtlMetagenome_2_FD_88705 | JGI IMG/M metagenome (GOLD analysis project Ga0115011, IMG submission 88705) | Marine eukaryotic phytoplankton communities from Atlantic Ocean - Tropical Atlantic ANT8 Metagenome | ecosystem: Environmental > Aquatic > Marine > Oceanic | place: Tropical Atlantic...
AATGCCGCAGACGACGAAGCGGTAAGAGCGTCCTGCGTCGAGTTCATTCTTGCAGGCCTACACGCGATGGACAAAATTTCCAGGCATCAGCAATATGGCACCATCGACTACCAAATCCCCGAGTAACTAAACCATGAAACCGGGCAGAAAAAAACAGGACGGGACACCTGGCGGGGTCATCCATACCTATCAGCGGTATGACCCGGTACGTTTCCCCAGTCCTACCGCCCCACCACCAGACGTGGTTTCTTCCGCATTCGATCATATGCTGCAATGGGGTAATGCACGCAGCCTAACCGCGGAACAACTGGCACGAGCAATCCGTCTGGATCCTGAACAAATCAAAGGCCTCCAGGGGTTTGGTCCCAGTCTGGAATCTTTGATTGCGATGCTCGAAGCTCAGAAACAAAAGATTCTTGAGACCTACGAAGCCGATTCCGTGCTGGAACAGGCCTGGCAACAATATGATTTATTTCTGGAAAACACGAACCCGCCCGATGATTACAAAGAACGGTTTTTCCTCCTCGCACATGGGCGCCAGATTTATGATCTCGAACGACTGTGGTACGATCTTCCCGACGAACGAAGTGAATTTGCCCGAACCCTCGTCCAAATGATGGAAGCCCTGAGTCAGCAATACCAGATAGAGGATATGTACGGGCGATATGATTTCACGGGTAGAAAATCGATGTCCATCGAAGAGGCGTTGAAAATCAAGGAGCAGCTTGAAAAGATTGACGAGTTACTTGAGCAACTCAAGCAGGCTCTCGAGAACGCTGAAATCTATCTAATCGATATGGACACGCTCGCCGAGTTTGTTGAAGAACCTGATCTGGAGGACCTTTCCAGTCTCCAGCAACAAGTCAAAGACTACCTCAGCGAGTTAGCTGAGCAACAGGGTATTACCAGCGATCCGTCGGGCGCCATGCGTTTAAGTCCGCAGGCTTACAAAATCTTCCAGGGGCGTCTGCTGGAAAAGATATTTGAGCATCTGGAGGCTTCGAAAACAGGCCGTCACAATAGCCCTCTTGCCGGTGAGGGAAGTGTGGAATTGCAGGAAGTCAAACAATATGAGTTTGGCGACAGCATGGCGCACATGGATTTCCCTCAATCGCTGATCAATGCCGTCATCCGTCATCACAGTGAACCAGGAAATTCTTCTGCCTTACGGGTCAACGCGGATGATATCGTCGTTCATAAAACAAAGAATTCACCGAAGTGCGCTACCTCCGTCATTATGGATATGAGCGGGAGCATGCGTTATGAAGGGCAGTACATCAATGTGAAGAAGATGGCATTGGCGTTACAGGGCCTTATTACGAGTGAGTTCCCGGGTGACCATCTGAATTTCATCGAGATGTATACTCATGCCAAACCCTGCCCCCCCAATGAGATTATCAACCTGCTGCCCAAGCCGGTGACAATCAACGACCCGATCGTGCGATACAAAATTGACATGTCGAATACGGAATTAAGTGAGTATCAGCTTCCTCCGCATTTCACCAACATTCAACATGCGTTGCAATTGGCCCGACTCAATCTGGCCAACGTGGACACACCTAATCGACAAATCATTCTGATCACGGACGGACTACCCACCGCTCATTATTCCGAAGAGTGGTTATACCTGCTATATCCACCTGATCCGCTCACTGAAGATGCCACGCTGCGGGAAGCACTATTGTGTAAACAGGCCGGGATCACCATCAATTTCTTTTTAATCCCGAGTTGGTCCCAAACAGAAGAAGACATTCAGTTTGCCTATCGAGTGGCCGAATCGACCAAGGGACGGGTTTTCTTTACGGCGGGAAGCGATCTGGATCGTTACGTTGTCTGGGACTATGTTTCTCGTAAGCGTGAGATCATTTAAAAGTTTGCGCCAGTACCCTTAGTCAGTGTCATAAATGCTTTTTCCAGATCGACCGGTTCCTCCTGGAAGAGGGTAAGACCGTAACCGGCTTCGATTAAGACTCCCGGTATATGGCTGTAATCCTCACAACCTTCAACTAACGTCACAATCAACTGCTGATCGACTAATTCAAGACTATCGACGTCATCATGCTGTTCCAGTTCACGTGCTGCTTTAGCCGAGTCACCAGACACCATCACATTTAAGACTACCTGCTTGCGCATCTCACGCATAATATCATTCACGGCCGAGTTCACGGTCATCACCCCACGATCAATAATGCCGATCTTATTACAAACGTCAGCCAACTCCGGCAAAATATGACTCGAAACAATGATCGTCTTGCCAGTCTTTCCTAGTCGACGGAGAAGCTCTCGCATTTCAATCCGGGCACGCGGATCCAGGCCACTCAATGGCTCATCAAGCAAGAGTACCTGAGGGTCATGCAGTAATACGCGGGCAAGCCCCAGCCGTTGTGTTTGTCCTCGTGACAGCGTATTCGCATAGGCATCACGCTTAAAATCCAGATCAACGATTTCCAACATCTCGTTGCAACGCTTGCGACGGGCCTCTCCCTTAATCCGATAGGCAGCTGCAAAGAACTCTAAGTACTCGATCACTTTCATGTCGTCATAAACGCCAAAAAAGTCCGGCATGTATCCGACCAGTCGGCGAATTTCTTTGGGCTTCGTGTAGATGGAATTACCACAAACATAAGCCTCGCCCGAAGTCGGGTTCAGCAACGTGGCAATGATCCGCATTGTCGTTGTCTTACCAGCACCATTGGGTCCTATAAAACCAAACAAATCGCCCTCATCCAGATCTAGATCGATGTCGCGAATGGCGTACATATCACCATACTTTTTCGTTAATCCTCTAGTCTCAATCACGACTTACGGTCCCTTCAGACAAACTACGGAGCAGCGTTCACTTTAAACACCACGCGGTAAAAATTATTTCCGGATTCCAAGACCACCTCACGGTCACCGTCGACAACATACTCGCTGTTACCCTGGCTGGTACGCGCGACCAATACTGCCCGGTTATAAGACAGCGTGTGGCTTAGATCGAGGAATTCTTCGTATCGGTTAATCAGACCTGTATATTTGGCTCCGCCAATATCCTGATTGAACATCATTTGTCTCACAATTCGTTGTGTGGATTCCTCCATCACACTCCATCGGCGACGGTTTCCCTTACTACTACCGTCCTGATATCGGGAATAGTAGTTATCAATCCCCTGCGATTGGTCACTGATATCAAAGATATCTACTGACTCACCCACCTTAAAGGTTCGACCAATCGGGTAGACCTTTCCGTCAAAGACAATCTCTACCTCATACAAGTCAAAATCAAATGGATTCGTAAGCGTTCCTCGCAAAGCCCCGCTAATGGGATCTGCGTACAACGTAGGCTGGGTCCCAATCTCCATTTGCCCGGACCACCGCGAACGAATACTCTTCGTTCCGCCGTGCTGCACTGGAATACTTTGTAATTCAGTGACGACAGTATCTACCTGATATTCATGATTTATATACGTCTGAAAACTGGCCCTTCCTAACGCACCCAGTCCCGTCCCGGGTAATCCGTGCCAACCGGTTGTTATGAACTGTTTCTCAACCTGAGGAATAGAGGTATTTTGCTCCGTTACCTTCGCTTCCAATTTCACATTAAAAGCACCGATCTCGGGACTATAAATTGCCAAGTAATCTGTCCCGCGAACAGTCCCTGTCACAGCATCAATGTCGACAATATGAAGTTGGTTCATCTGCGGTGATCCCGCTGGAAGCGTATTACTCATGACCACAACGATGATCGCAATAAGGCTCACAGCCGCAGGAAACGTTCCCCATGTCCAATGAAAACGATCAAGTTTGCGTAACAGATAGAAATCGAGTGGGCCAATTACCAAGACGAAGAATGCCAGCAATGCTGCAATCCAAACAAATTGAACCGGAGTGACGCTTTCAAACTTCTCCAACTGAGAACGTAGTTGCCCTGAAAGATCCTGATACCCCGCATGATTGCCTCCGCCACCGGCTAACGAATCGTCTTCCTCTCCGGCATTACGCCCAACGGCAATTAGTTTTTCCAGAATCCGGGGTGACGAATCCCAAGTATCCAACGGTGGTACATCGATGTCAAATGCCACGTAAATCACCATACCAAAGCCACGGACACTTCTGACAATCAAAGGGTGTAAAGCCTGGGCGTTTTCCTGATCACGTAGTAGGACTCGGCCATCCGTCACTTCCAATCTACCAAGCGGGTTCTTTTCGGGACTCAAAAAGAGACGTTGCTGAGCATTCCCATAATTCTCCAAACCTGATGTATTCCACTGGCCAACTGTTCCGGTAATATTGCCCGGAAGCAAGTCAGAAAGCGGCGAATCCTCCGCCGCAACTCGAGTGACTTCTTTACCTGCAAACAAAATCAAACGCCCACCTTGGTATACCCAGTCTCGTAAAGCCTGAGCCTGCACAGCTGTCAATTGGTCCAGAATTCCTGAACTGGCTGTAGGCAAAACAATCAAGTCAATGGATTCATACCCAATCCACTGATGAGGTAGCTTTTCAAATTCATCAAGCTGAATGAGTGATAACTCAACAAGATCGGCATTGGCTGAAAGAGAACTTTGCAGACGAGAACGACTTATCGGTAAACCTTTGCCCAACTGTAAAACGAAATACGATGTGGCTTTTCGATTCCCACCGGCTGCCCGGTTAAATAGTTTTTGGTCGACGTATTTTCCCGTGGATTGGTCTCTAATCCCTGCTTCCACTCGCCAGGGAAGCCTACCAACTTTGATGTATTGAGATACAGAAACAGACTCACCAACAGCCAACGTAAACTTCTGACTTTCGTTCGTGTAAATAACCGGAATACCATCCACATCTTCAGCTTCGACAACGAACTGCCCCTCAAATTCGCTGTGGCCATTATTCATCACCTCAGCCTGAACAGGTATCCAGACCCCTCGCTTAAACTCACCACCAAAACCCAACTCATACTCAACCTGAATCTCTTCGGTGGGCAGCTGGCCCGAACAAAAGGAAGGGAGAAGAAGCCACCATGCCAGCAAACTGGCAAAAATCATTCGACATCTAAGTGTGGCTAAAGTCATGAGTTGGGAATAAATGATCCATAAACAATAAACGGAACGGCAATACGTAAAGCCGGCAGCGATCTTTAAAAAGATCGCCCTGTTTCTTTTTCATCGGCTATTTAGCTAAAGAAAGTACCGCCTTATTCACGATTCGGAGCAAGGTTTTCAGCTTCTGTACCCTGCATTACCTACTACGGTTTTTCCGAATCACTGCACTGACAAACATATTGTTGGCAACCAGGGCAGCCCTCGCCATATTTCCCTCTAATTGCATCGTTTAAATCGATGCCAGCAACATTAGCAATCGTCGTCAGCCATGCCAGCACATCGGCAAATTCTTCCGACTTATCGGCTTCGGAGCCACTGCGTAGGGCAGCCGCCAATTCACCAACTTCTTCCATGAGCCACATAAAGGTGCCATCAATCCCTCTTTCTACGTCCTTCTCCATGTACATGGTTCGGATCAAGGATTGAAATTCAGAGAAACTTATTTGAGTATCTTTGCTCACAGGAAATCAATTCTCCTTTGTCGGTACCAGAACTTGAATTTCATCGTCTTCAACTCGCAATTCAAAGACATCAATCTTCAGTTCCGGGTTGTCGGTCCAGCCACCATCATTGATACAAAATCGCCAGGCGTGCCAGGGACAGACAACAGCACCGTCCAAAATATAGCCGCCCGAAAGAGGCGCTCCCATATGAGGACACAAATCATCGGTAGCTCGAAAGTCGCCAGCATCATTAAAGATCGCGATCAGTCGTCCATTCACGGTATACCCTCGCCCTTCCCCCTCCGGAATATCGGCTACGCGGGCTACGGTTTCAAATTCAGACAAGACGAACCTCATTCCTGTTTCTCAAAATACGGAGCCCGACTACTTTACCGTCGTGATCACATCCGTCATGGTTTGTTGCAACAACGACATCGCACCAATCTGACCTTCGATTTGCATGAGCTGTTTAATTTCAGAGTGACTCATGGCACCCGCCTGGTTGTCGAAGTACATCGTCCCCGAACTGGCTTGCTTCTTGATATTCAAACGGGGAGCGTCCGGCAACTTTGACTCAAGCAATTTCACCACCATGGTAACGTTCAGCTGCTCTAACTCTTTACCGTCGACCTGTACCGTTCCAGCGTACACATACGAGACGGTCACTGCCGCCCCCCCTGCCTGAGCTGCTGATGAAAACTTGGTTTCCCACTTGGCACCTTCACTTACCGGTTTTTCCGGCAGAACAACCGAACTTTGCGAAAGCATACTCTTAAATGACTCCTTGCCAAACATCTGCTGATAAACCGTTGCCGAGGCCGTTGTCGGGCTGTTCATCAGTTCCGTTGGAGGTTCCACGTCCAACACAACTCCCCGATCACTGTAAGTCACTTTAAACTCTGCACCAATCAACGGCCGCAGAACTTGAGACAAAGCATTGGCATCATCCTCTTCTTTGGCGTTATTACTGTCAAACTTCAATGCAACTCCTACGAAGCCCCCGGTTGATTCCATCTGGATCCGTGACAATTCCTGAATCACAACCGCCGAACCATCCGATTTGACCTCCTTCACCGTCTGGTACAAATCCATTGCCATCGTTAGATTCGTTTTATTCTTGAGTTCACCAAACTCAGTGTCGACAACCGTATTGTTGACCAAAGAAATGGTTGACTTTGCTCCCTGCACAAACTTCATGCGAAGTGTCTTTTGTGCATGCACCTCGGCTGTCCATAACAGCAAACACAGTATCATCCCGCCTAATACGCTGAATTTCATCAATCTAGCCTTTAACTAACAAACCAGTATCCGGAGTGGGTTCCAACATCATACAGAATCGGGGCTACCTAGCGTAACAACTTCTTTAATTCAATCAAATGCGATTCTTCGTGCAAGACATGAATCTTTTGCCCATCGTCATTAGTGATGGTCTCCAGCCCCAACTCGATTACGACTTTTTCAATAAAGCGTTCTGCTGTATTGATATAAACCTTCCCCTCTATTTTTTGACTTTTTACTTCAACATCAGCCTGGTCACTATCATCAAAATAAATTTTGGGCGTAAAAACAATCTGCGGTCTTTTTGGCTCCTGCGGACTACGGCCTGAAACCGCGGAGCCATCGACTCCCAAATATTTATAAACCGTCATCTCTTTGGGTTCGGGAATGTTCAGCGGAAGAGTTGGCTGCCATGTATCGCCAGGCTTGAGCGAATCAGAAGGAAATTGGATAAACACATGCTTGAATGCGCGAGCCACTCCTCCGGAATCGAAAAGCGGTGGCAACTTGACGTTGCCCAGGCGTTCCGAATTTCCCGATAAGATTTTATCGGAGGCCGTCGAATCCTGACGCAGCTCTTTGCTGCCAGTCAAACGAGCGGTGTCGTTAACTAACAATTCAAATTGTTTCTGTAATAATCCGCGTAATGTCGCCTGTAAGGTAGCCTGATCAGGGTTCTCCGCTTTAACATCTGTATCGAGCTTCAATTGTCCCTCTTTGGCCATCGGATTAATCTCAACTCTCTTAACCTGCCAGTGAAGATGAGCAATGCCACTCGAGTTAACTTTGGCAACGGTCCATTCGCCCGCAACAATAATTTCATTTTGGTAATTCAGCTTGTCGCTATCCGAAGAGACCGCAAGAGCAACATTAGACGTAAACTTAATGTTATAGACCTCACCTACAGTCCATTGCCAACGCAATGCATCTGCCTTCAGAGGAGTCCCGCACAGAGACATCAGGCTTAGTGGTAACCATACCCAACAAAGAAGCCTGCTCACAGCTCAATCACTCCATTAATGTCCAGAACCACCGGTTGAGCCTCGGTGGATGAAGATACTTTGTCAGCCCAGGCACTGGCATCCTGCTCAATGGGGGGCCATGTATTAAAGTGAGCCGGAACCACTCTAGCTGGTTTCAGCATTTTGACAGCCTGCACGGAATCCTCCGGTCCCATCGTAAAATGATCACCTATACTCAGGATAGCCAAATCGATTCCCTGACGGCCATATAATTCCATTTCCATAAAGAGCGCTGTGTCACCTGAGAAATAAACTTTCCCTTCCGCTAACGTCAAAATATAACCAGCTGGATTTCCTCCATAACTTCCATCCGGCATCGATGAACTGTGATGGGCAATGGTCATCCGAACATGCCCAAAGGGAAGTTGTATACCACCACCCAAATTCAGCTGGATGGTATTCTCCACGTTCTGTTGGCTTTGGAACCATGCTGCTACTTCCACCGGGGCAACCACGGTAGCGCCGGTCCGATTGGCGATCGATGCTACGTCCGCCACATGATCAGCGTGACCATGAGTTACCAGAATAAAATCTGCCTCTAAATCATCAGCAGAAACCGTGGCGACAGGATTATCATTCACAAACGGGTCCACCAGCACTATTTGATCACCTGTTCTAATTTCAAATGCATAATGCCCTAACCACTTTATCGAAGTCGCCATATTATTTAGTCCTTTTGTGAATCTGCAATTCCCAGCAGCGATTTCATCTTGTTCTTGTAAGCCTCAACTCCAGGCTGACCATAGGGATTTATTCCTAATAACCGGCCTTCCACCACTGTCGCCAGCATCATCATTTGGAAATACTGTCCGAGACTAAATGCATCCGTGCTTTCAAGCTCAATGTCGATGACCGGGCGTCCGGCTTCCTGGAGAGCCTGGTTGGTTCCTTGATAGGCTGCCGATAGCAATTCAGTCATCGGTTTTCCTGCCAATTGATTCAATGCATCATGATCTGAATCGCATTTAGGCACCCGGATACGATCGGTCCTTGTCGACCGGATCGCTACATTGACAATGACTTTATTACGTCGACCTTCCTGGTGTTGCTGTGCCCGCGAATGCAAGTCACGAGTGTTTACTGCAGTGACCGGTGTAGCCCCCATTTCGGCCTTCCCTAAACTCTCGGCAAGAAGCTGGTCGTACCAAAGCCCGGCAGATTCAAGAGCCTTGGACCAGACACTCAAGACTCGAATATCGACCCCTCTGTTTGTCTCGAGCAAGTGGGCAGCACCCACATACTGTAAAACCGGATTGTGTTCCGGAGAAGCGGTGCGAAAAGTATCATTCATAGCGGCCGCGCCCTCCAGAAGTTGAACAACATCTACTCCCATACAGGCTGCTGGCAATAATCCCACCGGAGATAAAACACTAAAACGCCCGCCCAAGCCGTCCGGTACCCGAAATACATCTTTGCAATTCAAACTCCGCGCTAAGGAATCCAACTTTCCTTCCGGACCCGTGACCGGAACGATGCGACTCGAAACTTCCTCTGGAAACTGGTGCTGCAGGGACTCCAGAAATAATCGAAATGCAACCGCTGTTTCCAGCGTGCCGCCACTCTTACTAATCACGACGACTGACCAGCGGCTGCCAGATAACCTCTGAAATAAAGCCTGTATAGAATCGTTATCTAAACTATTTCCTTCAAAATAAATACGAGGGCGTCCCGCACGTTGTTCCACAGACAACTCGTTGTAGTACGGTTCACAACATCCATCGAGAATAGCTTTGGCTCCCATATAGGAACCACCAATCCCAAGAATGACGACCGCCTCACTGGAATCCTGTAATTGACGAGCCACCGACAGAATTTGAGCTAGCTCACTTCCCCGCCGATCCTCGGCATACTGCCTGAGTAACCGTTCCGGTAATTGATAGAACCTTCCATCTAACGGCACCTTTTCAACTGGAATCGACTCTGACTGAAGTAACTTAACATCGGTAAGTACGGTCTCATCGCGTACAGCTTCTAAACGATTTGCCAATTCAGCAAATTGCAACTTAGTAATTCCATGTTCATCCAGCCAACAACCGGACAAATCAACAGACAACGAGGAATTCACGAAAAGCTACTCTCTTCAAGGATAACATCAATGTGTAAGACCTCTTTGATTCTACCGAGAATCACACGATTTGGCAGTTGTGACTTTGCAAAACTAAACGGTGAAGCTAAGGGCCGGGGACAAACTGTTCAGATTTGTAAACGATTAGTCAATCGGGGCTTGTTCATTTAGCCACGGAGGTGAAAATAAAAGAATCTAACAATCACAGGATAGTCTCAAACGAAGAATCGATAAGACATGGATACACACGATTTAACCCGAAAACTGCAAGTTAAGAATGACTCAAAAATTGTCATGCTCGTTGCCGATGGTTTGGGAGGTCTACCGCACGAAGTTGGTGGACAGACAGAATTAGAAGCTGCCAACACCCCCAATCTCGATAGTCTGGCAAGTCGTAGTATTCAGGGACTAAGTACACCGGTCCTGCCCGGTATCGCTCCTGGCTCTGGCCCCGGGCATCTGGGACTCTTTGGTTACGACCCGCTCAAGTACGAAATCGGACGTGGAGCTCTGGAAGCAACAGGGATTGGTTTTGAGCTCCAGGACGGTGATGTCGCGATTCGTTGTAATTTCTGTACGCTGGACGAGAACAGAAACATTACCGATCGCCGAGCTGGACGAATTGCTACGGAACTTAGTACACCGATTGCGGAAAGTCTTCGCCAGATTCAAATCGAGGGAATCGAAATCTTTGTCGAACCGGTCAAAGAACATCGATTTGTCGTTGTCCTTCGCGGCGAGGGCCTTGGTGGAAATGTTTTAGATACCGATCCACAAGCAACGGGTGTCCCACCACTCGAACCAGTTGCTACCGACCCTGAAAGTGAAAAGACTGCGGAAGTAGCCAAAGAATTTCTACGGCAGGCCGGTGAGATTCTCAAAGATCAGCCACAGGCGAACTTCCATACGATGCGAGGATTCGCTGCCAGGCCAAACCTACCCAGCTACGAAGAAGTTTACGGTCTTCGCGCGGCTGCTGTGGCCGTCTACCCCATGTACAAAGGCTTGGCTCGACTGGTAGGTATGGACGTTATCGGTGATGCGTCTAACCTGGACGAACAGGCCGCTGTCATCAAAGAGAACTGGGATGACTACGACTTTTTCTTTGTCCATTTCAAATACACTGACAGTACTGGTGAAGATGGTAACTTCGAAGAGAAAAAGGCTCGCACTGAAGACTTCGATGCCATCATTCCAAAAATCCTGGACTTGGACCCAACGGTTGTGATCGTTACCGGCGACCACAGCACACCAAGTTATCTGGCTAACCACAGTTGGCACCCCGTGCCAACCCTTCTCAGCTCCGCTTGCTGTCGCTATGACAATCTCAATGAATTTAGCGAGTCTTCAGCTCGGGTTGGCGGGCTTGGACAATTCGAAGCCAAGCACTTAATGACGCTTGCATTGGCTAACGCTGGCAGGCTCGGAAAATACGGTGCCTAACAATCACCATTAGGCGTACAGCTCTATCTGGCTTGTTGCAAAATAAATCTTGCATCAAGCCAGTTAGCGTAATCGGCAACGGTTGCCCGGTCTGCCATTCCTACAACAAGCGATATCTCTTTGGCTTCAGCAAGTGGCACTTTGATTGTCTGATTACGGTCCCCGCCCCTAATCACGCCGCTTGAATAAACAGGAATCCAATCACCAGAATTCTCGCGCAAAAACACATGGAACGTGACACTACCACGAGTTCCGGCAATGGAATCGATTGCAATATCGGAAATGAATGTGGTAGCAGCTTCAGGTATATCAAAGGTCACTCGTGATAAAGACTTCATCCCAAGACCATGCTGGAAAGTGAAATTGTCATGGCGGAGCATTCCGCCTATCGCATTACGTCCGTGACCAGGCCTGGAATATTTCAAGGGCTCGGTGTGAGCCAGCGTTCCTTCAAAAAAGGGGAGGCTCACAGACTGTGTTTCTTCTAATCCATCAAGAAACACCACGTCCGTTTTTAAGGGTCGCAAACAAATCAGATTCTCCCAAACATTCACCTCTTCTTGTACAAAAAGAGGTTCGGCCGTAGTCAACCGCACCTGGCTTGCTGTCTCCCACGTGAGCTGTCTGCCTTTTCGTGAAACACGACTCGCCTGGCCAAAGCTCCCGTCTGAGAAGCCGACAAATAACTCTGCTGTTTTGTTCCGCTGCATCTCATTCATTACGAATGCCTGAACGGATGAAAATGGGACCGTTAACGCCTGAACTGATTGAGAAGCTTCGAGGTGCAAAAACCCTTCTTCATCGATCGTAAACTTACCATCGATACGAGTCTGCCGATTAAACAATACAAAATGACTGGCTTCATCGTCGAAAATACTATCGAGCAATCTATCCCGAGCAGACAACACCTTGGGAACATTCCGAATAACAGCTCGCACATCTTTCCACGGAACTGTCAGGGGCTGCCAGAGTAAGGATTGCATCTCAACCCCCTCCCTACCTAGTTTCAGCTGATCCGCCACAAGCACTTCACCATGTTTCAAAACAACCCAACCACGATTGGCCTGCTGACGTAACTGACCAAAGCTATATAACTCGGATAGCGAGAGTGCCGAGTCGTTTGCAAACTCCATCGTTCCGTTCTGGACTTGCAAGAGGGTTCGCTGACTCACGGTACCCGTTGGATGCAACTGCACACGATGTTGTGCCATCGTCGGCCTACCCCAACTTAGGCAAAGCAATAACGTTAAAACCATTCGCACCGACATGTTCGCCTCCGGCATCACATTACTTCCTTAACAGAGGAAGAAAGTTCTTAGGCATACTTAAGATTAGGCAAGCCATCGCCGTTGCATACTCATTACAAATCGACTCATCCTCCCAGACACCTGAAGCAAGTTGCCTACGTAACAACAGTTCACTCACCTGGTCGTACCATTTACTCCAGTTGTCGCCACCCAATTGCCACAAGGCATGCGCGGCATAATATTGGCCGTAAAAATAATGCGGGTTTCCAGCGTATTCAGCATCTGCCGGAATATTTTCCATCAGATACTGGGATGCCGCTGTAAAAATCTCGTTCTGCTTGACTCCCAAACTCGCCAACGCCACTATTGCCGCACCGGTTCGAGGGTAAGCACTTTCCCCAACAGCCGTGACATAACGGAAACCTCCATCATCGTTCTGCAGGTTGCGCACATAGGCTCTCGCACGAGCGATCGTTTGACCCGGGACAAAAAACCCTGCATTTCGAGCCGCTCTTAAAGCCATGGTCTGACAAACAGTTACAGAGATATCTGCATCTTTTTTTGTTGGCCCGTATCGCCAGCCACCTTCATCATTTTGTGTAGAAACAATGAGATTGATAGCATTATTCAATGCCGGACGAACCTCTCGCTGGCGAGTGACTCCGTAGACTTGAGCAAGAAATAATGATGCAAAGCCATGACCATACATAACTCCCCGAACGCCTTCATTCGGCACAGAAATCAGGCCATTCTGCTGGGCATGCTGCAATACGAAATCCACCAATCGGCTAACGTATTTCCCATAAGGTCCACGGTTCGGCAAATGACCTCGCGACAAAAATGCCAATCCCCCCAAACTCACCACCGCCAAATTTTGCTGATATGCCGATTGACCAAATGAACCATCTTCCTGCACACGTGAGGCCAACCAACTGATCCCTTTCTGTACAGCCTGCTGATGCTTCGCCAAAAACAAGCCCTTTGGCTGCTGCCCAAATAGAAGTTCAGGCGGCGCAGCGGAGAAACACCAGCCGCAGACGCTAACGCCAGACAACCTCTTCAGAAGAGTTCGTCGATCTTCTCCGGCTAATGACATGGATTAATTCTTCTTTAAGTTGTTATAAAACTGTTGTAAGAGATGCTCATAACCGGGCAGAAATGGCTGGGATGCTGATTCTCGCAAAGGGATCTGCACCACAGGCGGCAGTTGGTTCCAATTTCTTTCAAGAAGATCAGCACCTTCACTAGCAAGCCCTGCAGCAACTCCATTCTCCGTTGTTTCTCCGATAGTTCCAACACCTGCTTCCTGACCAGCCAGCCCTTCCGTTGGTGTCGTCACAACAGCCGAAGCCACCGAATCCTGCTTTCCTTCAATCAAAGAATCCAATCGACGAAGAATATCAAACTGCAAGGGCTCAATGCCCTCCGACAATTCTCCACTCGCATGATGCTGTAATAACTGAAGATGATATTGAATCTGCTGACTCACCATCCGCAAGTCATCATCTTCCCCCCGCTCTCCAATATCTTCACCAAGAACCTGACGCAGCGTTTCGTCTTCAGAGGATTCCCTACCGATAGTTAGAGTGCTATCGGGATCGGGGGCAGGTGCT
>Ga0115011_10002039_pt1 | contig 14172 bp, 11 predicted proteins | sample TroAtlMetagenome_2_FD_88705 | JGI IMG/M metagenome (GOLD analysis project Ga0115011, IMG submission 88705) | Marine eukaryotic phytoplankton communities from Atlantic Ocean - Tropical Atlantic ANT8 Metagenome | ecosystem: Environmental > Aquatic > Marine > Oceanic | place: Tropical Atlantic...
AAATTTAAGTACCTTTCTTTTGAAGAAGATGTTGGTCCAACTATAAGACCATGAAAAATTGTGCGATCTAGTTTAGATATTAGTTCAATAAAACTATCAAGTCCTTTCCATTTTGAAATTCTTGTAGGAAGAGTTAAGAGGATTTTATTTTTTGTTTCAGGAAATTCTTCAAACCAAGCATCAACCCATTCTTGAGCAATTTCATTTCTATTAAAATGTTTAGTATCACAGCCTCTTGGAATTGTAGTAATATTTTTTTCATCAACTTTATATGTGTCAATAATATATTTTTTGACTGTATTAGATATTGCAATTGTATGATCAACTTTTGACATAACCTGACTATATAAAGGTGTGCTATACAAACCATGAAATGTTGAAATTAAAATTGGCTTTTTGGATAATTTTTTAAATGCATAATAGTTAATCCATGCTGGCATTCTGGATCTAACGTGAACTATGTCTGGTTTTTCTTCTTCATATATTAATTTTAATTGTTTTGATAAAAGTAATGAAAATAGACTCTTCTTATGGACTGGAATCTTTATATGTCTTCCGCCATGATTAGTAATATCTTTTTCAAAAACGCCGCCATTAGAAATAACTATTGATTCATGGCCTTGTTTTGATAAAACTTCAGAAAAGTCTCTTGTCCCCCTTTCAACTCCTCCAATATTTAGTTCTGGTAATAACTGAACGACCTTAAGTTTATTCATATCTTAAGGAAACAGCCGGATCAAGCTTGGCTGCTCTTTTTGCTGGCCATATACCAAAAAATAGCCCAACTAATGCAGAGAATGTGATTGAACCAATTATTGCACTTATAGGTAATGCGTATGGCCAATCATTTAATGAAGCAAAAAGAAATAATAGCGAAGTTCCAATTAATATCCCTATTAAACCTCCGATAATACATAACAGTATTGCTTCAACAATAAATTGCATCATTATTACTCTTTGAGTTGCACCCAAAGCTTTTCTTAAACCAATCTCCCTAGTTCTTTCAGTCACAGATACAAGCATAATATTCATTACGCCAATGCCGCCTACGATAAGACTAATACCTGCAATGCCAGCAATTAATGCAGTAAAAATTCCAGTTGCCTGTCTTCTTAAATCTGCAAACTGACTGTAATCACTAATTCTAAAATCATTATCTTCACCAGGACCAATATCATGTTTTGCTCTAAGAATTTCTTCAATGGTCATCATAACTGCATCAATATTATGATCATTTGTAATACCCACATTAATTGAGTCAACTGTATCAGTTCCAAATAGTCTTTGAGCTCCAGTAAGCAATGGTACATAGAGTTCATCATCAGGATTTTGCCATCCAGTTGAACCCTCCTCTTCCAATATACCTATTACTTTATATGAAACTCCAGCAATTAAGATATTATTATTAAGGATATTCTTTACATTAGTGCGAAGTTCACTCGGAACATCTGAACCAATAACTACAACTCTTTTTCTTCCAAAATTTTCATCTTCAGTAAAAAGTCTTCCATGTTCCAGATCATATCCTCTAACATTAAAATGAATAGGTAAATACGCTCCAACTCTTTCATTAATATTTGCATTATTAAATTTTATTTGCCTATTTCTTGTGATAGTTGGTGAAATCTTCCAATTATGTTCGTTATTTTTAGCTAAGGCTTCTGCATCTTTAATATCCAATGGAATCATTCCCTTGGTGACAGCCCCTCTTCTATTTTGTCCAGGGCTAACATATAAAGTTCTTCCACCCAGATCATCAATACTTTCTTCTAATGCTTTTTCAGCGCTTGACCCTAGACCTATAACAGCAATAACTGCAGCTGTTCCAATTATAATTGCAAGCGAAGTTAAGAATGATCTAGTTGCATTAGATCTAATCGAGGTTATTGCAGATGTTAAAGATTCTTTAATTAACATTATCCAAAACTAAATGATGCTTCTACTCTTTCTCTAAATTGTCTTTGGTAATCAACCAAACTTTTACTGGGAAGAATATAGACAGTATCTCCATTGGTAAGGCCCTCTATTATTTCAACATTTGAGAGATCAGATATGCCAATTTTAACCCAAGTCAGCTTAGGTCCCTTTTTTGAATCTTTGACTACGATAAACTTATTAAAATTTTCTCCTTCAACCTTTTTAAGTAAAAATTGATCAACTTCTTCTTTAGAAATATCAACAATACTTGCTGCAGAATAAATATCTTTTCTAGTTCTTAATGACATTGAGGGTACGCTCATTGAGACGCTTTCATTTAATATTTCAATAACAACATCTGTATTCATTCCTAACAAGAGAAGGTTTTCATCATTATTAATATCAATTAAAACTGGAAAGGTTGTAACGTTTTGTTCTATCCTTGCTAAAGGCTCTACTTTAGATACAATTCCAAAAAATTCCTTATCCCTGTATGCAGCAACCTTAATGGAAACAGTTTGTCCTATTGAAACCTTTCCTACATCAATCTCATCAACCAATGCCCTTACTCTCACCTTAGAAAGATCAGCCATTGTCATAAGAAGTGTTCCACCTCCAACAGCCGAAGTTGGTGAAGAGATGACCTGACCAACCTCAACAGTTCTAGATATAATAGTCCCAGTTACAGGCGACCTAACAACCGTATCATCTAGAGCAATTTTTGCGTTCTCGAAAGTAACCTCAGTTCTAACAAGTGTGGATTTTGCTTGTGCATAATTTTCTTGAATATCTTCATAATCTTTATCAGATATACTCCCCTTTTCATGAAGCTCTTTACCTCTTTCGAATTGTGATTCAGCATTTGATAATCTAACTTTTGCAGCTTCTAAATCAGATTTAGATTGATCAAGAATATTTTTTGGAGTTCTTTGATCTATTTGCCCTAAAACAGATCCCTTATTAACAAAATCTCCAACTTCAGCACCTAAAAAGAGAATCTCTCCAGAAGCCTTTGATTTTATTTCTACTGATGATATAGCTTCAATAATTCCAGAAGCTTCTATTGATAGTTCTAGTTGTTGAGTTTGAGTCTGTTGCTTTTTATAGTATTGTGCAACATCCTTTGAATCGCTACCTGAGCCACAAGAGGAGATTAAAAAAATTGATATTAATATATATAAGTTCTTATTATGTTTCATAATTTTAGTTTCTGTTATCTGATTTTATCAGACCATCCATGATTGTAATAATTCTATTTGATTGAGAAGCAATATTATCTTCATGGGTAATAATAATAATTGTTTGACCTTGGTTATTTAATTCTTTAAATAGATTCATAACATCATTACCCGTCTTTGAATCAAGATTACCTGTTGGCTCGTCTGCAAATAAAATACTAGGTTTATTAACTAATGCTCTTGCAATAGCCACTCTTTGTTGTTGTCCTCCAGATAATTCAGATGGAGCATGTTTTTTTCGATCCGATAAACCAACTTTTTCTAAAACTTTTTCAGATCTTCTTATTGCTTCATCTTCTGAGCATCCAGCATATTTTAATGGCAGCATAACATTATCTAATGCTGAACTTCTTGCTAATAAATGAAATGATTGAAATACAAAACCAATTTCTTGATTTCTTATCTTTGCTAATTCATCATCATTTAGTGTGCTAACTGATTTATTATTTAAATAATATGATCCTGCTGAAGGTGTATCTAAACACCCAATAATATTCATTAAAGTAGTTTTACCTGATCCTGATGGTCCCATAATCGATATAAACTCACCCTTTTCAACTGACAGATTTATTCCATTTAAAGCTTTAACTGTCTGAGAGCCTGCAACATATTCTTTTGTTAAATTTTCAGTTTTTATTATCATTTTTGTTTAGACAAGTTTGCTGAACATGAGTTCAACAAATTATTTTTTAACCTTTTAATGCCTCAAGATATTCTAGCCATGCTCTTCCCTGATCAGCATATTTTTCACTTTTAGAAGCTTGTATAAATGAATTTTCAGCTTTTTTTAAATCTTTAGTTTCAAAAAATGCTATGCCAATCATTAAATCATGCTTTCCATCATCTTCAACTCCAATTTTTTCTGCTTTGCGAATACCATTTATAACTTCATTCCATTCAAATGCACTAAATGCAATATTTACATATTGTTTAACTAACTTTTCATCATTCGGATTTAGAGTAAGAGATTCATCTATTACATCCAAAGATTTAATTCTTTCCTTAGCGAATAGCCATGAATCAGATAGTAATTTTGCATTTTTTGTATCAAACAAAATCTCATCTTCGGATATGGCATTTTCTAAAACTTTTGCAGACATTGCAGGATTCTTCTTGTATAAATAGAAACTAGCCAATGTAGTAAACTCTTCTGGTTTATCAAACAAACCTTTCATATAACTCACTTCCATCGTAGCCAAAGATAGATCATATTTTTCTAAAATATTATAAATAGCTGAAAGTTGTACGTAATATCTTTTTTTCTCTGGTCTATTAAGTAACAATTCTTTTGCAGATAGTTCAGCAGAAGTAAAATCTTCTTTGTTATATTCAATTGCAAATTTAAGTTGATACCAGTCTTCTCTGAACGAAGATGATAATGAAATAGCTAGTATTATATAATCATATGCAACATCATAATTTTTTTCAGTAGCGTAGATTAAAGCTGTTAATGCATAAATATTATGCATACCAGGAACAGGCTTAGGCTGCCTTTTAGCATCCGCTATAAATTTAAGTAATAGTTCTTTAGCTCCTTGAATATTATCTTGAGTTGAATAAAGCTGCGCTAGGGCTTGAACAAGTGATGTTGCTTCACCTATTGGAAGAGCTTTTTCGTCATATGCAACCTGTAACTTCTCTATGGCTTCATCAAATCTCTCACGTTGAAAAAGAAAAAATCCATATGTTCTTGCTATAACTGCCTTGTTGTATGATCGTGATCTCCAATTTTTTTTATACCAATATCTAAGAATATCTTCTGCTTCATCATATTTTTTTTCTTCTATTTTTGTATCAACTCTAGTAAGTTCCCAATAAACAGTCTCATTTAAAACATCATCAGAATAAACGTTAACGTTTAAAAAAATAATTAGGAATAAGAAATAGTATTTCTTCATATTAAAATAATTTAAATTCAATTAGTTGTGTTCCATCTTGTTGAACCGCAACACCATTAACAACCTTAGGCTTAAATTTCCATTTTTTTATTGCTCTTAATGCTGCCGTATCAAATACTCGAGGAGGTTTTGATTGAACTACTTTTGGTGATGATACGGAACCATCAGGCTCTACGGTAAATCTAACTTTTACCCAACCCTCAACACCAGCCAATAATTCATTTCTTGGATACTGAGGATTTATTCTTACTAATGGAACTACCTGAGAGTTACCTCCTGCATTTTGAGGACCCAAGAAAGCTCCCTTAAAATCAGTTGGCACAGCAATATCTGGGAACTCAATATCAAGATTTGGTGCTTGAGGTGGAGCTTGCAGTTCAGGTGTAACTAAATCTGGTGGCGGTGGTTTTTTAGGAGGTTCTGGCCTATCAGGTATTGCCCTAGTCTTTTCTCTTAACGAAGTATCTTTTTTTAATCTTATAAAGTCTACAACTCTAAATGAATTTTCATTTTTTAATGATTCAGAACTTGGTTTTACAATATATGCAAGCAACAAAAAAAATATTACAGCAATAACAAAGCCAATAATATGTCCGCTATATTCTTTAATCATTCTCAGCTGCGATAGAAATTTCGAGAACTCCTGCAAGTCTGATTTGGTCCATAGTTTCAACCAATAATCCAGTCTGCGAGGCTTTGTCTGCTTGTATGATTACAGCCCCTTCAGGATTTTCTGCTCTTAATCTAATGATATTAGGTCTAATAGCCCTTAATTCAACTTTCCTTCTATCAATATAAATTTCATTATTTTCAGATATTGCAACAAGAATATTTCCTTTCTCATTTCTTTCTGCTGTTTCAGCATTTGGGCGATTGACTTCTATTCCTGACTCTTTCACAAAAGATGTCGTTACAATAAAAAAAATAAGCATTATAAAAACAATATCAAGCATTGGTGTTAAATCTAAACCAGATTCTTCTTGATATATTTTTTTTCTTCTTCTCATAGTTCTGAAATAAGAGACTGTGATTTACTATTTAATACTGTGTATGTTAATAGTCCTACAATGCTAATTGCCATGCCTGTCATAGTTGGTAATGTAGCTTTTGTGATTCCTGATGCAAGTGCTCTAGCATTACCAGTTCCAAAAAAAGATACCACATCAAAAACCTCTATCATTCCAGTAACAGTTCCTAGAAGGCCTAAAACAGGACATAGCGCAATTAAGGTTTGAATTATATAAAAATCTTTTGTTATTAAATTTTTAAAATCGCATTTTAAAGCTGATAAATTTAAAGAGTAATATTGATCTTTATTAAGGCCAATCAAATTTTTCTTATATTCAGATCTTATATTTTCAACATCTACAAACAAAAACTTAAACTTTGCTGAGATAAGAATAAATAAATATATGCTAATTAAAAATAGTATAAGTACAACAGGTCCACCCTGATTAATAAAATTTGAATAAGTTTTAAAAATCTCAGTTATCATTTTTTAGTTTTATTAGCTACGATACCTGATGCTTTCTCTTCTAAAAACGAAATAATAGTTTTTGAATAATTTTCTGCATAAGAATGCATGAATAATAAAGGAGCAGCAACGATTAGTCCCAGCATTGTTGTTACAAGAGCTTGTGAAATACCTCCAGCCATTAATTTGGGATCGCCTGTACCAAATAGCGTAATTGCTTGGAATGTCTCAATCATTCCTATTACAGTTCCAAGAAGTCCTAATAAAGGTGCAACAGTAGCTATTAACTTTATTGCCTTAACACGTATTTCAATTTCAGGTGTTATTGATTGTATTTTTTCATCTAATATCAATTCGAGGGAATCAAGTGACTCACTTACATTTTCTTTGGCTGTTTTAATCAACAATCCTAATAAATTACCTTCTATAATATCGTTACTTGATTCTTGTTCTTGGATACTAGATAAAGTATTTCTTAATGTATAAATCCTTTCTGATGCAAGAGCAACACCACCTAAGCCTAAAAGAATAATTACATATCCTACTAAACCACCATCAGCAATTCTTTGAAAAAAAGTTTTCTTTTGAATAAGCTTTTCTAAAATAGCGCCTCTTGTTGGATCTATATCTACTTCATATGTCCCAGTATTATTATTTTGCAATCTTTTGAGTTTTCGTTTGTTAACACCCGATGGTTGTGAAGGAAGAAATTCAATTTGATTTGTATCAATTAAATGCTTTAAAAACATTCCATTGTGGGTAATAGAAAACGTACCAATCCTTAAAACTTCTAATTCACTATTATCTCCATCCGCTGACAAGACATTAGTCTTAAATGTTTTAATTGATTCAGCATTTCTAATTTCTTTTACTAATTCAACCCATAAACCTGAGATATCTTTTAAATCTGGTAATTTTTTTGATTCTGCTAAATTTTTTAAAAATAAATCTCTATCAGGATTATCAATGTTAGTTATAGAGTTTTTAAACTCTCCTCTAGTTTGGCCAGAGACTTGTTTAACAACTCCAAACATCTCTCCAAGGTTACCTAATTTTAAAGTAAGCTTTTCTTCTAATTCTGATAATATCTTTTCATTTTTATCAAATTCATCTATTAGCCTAACTGATAAATCTTCAGCATTTTTAAGATCATTAGTTAATTTTTTATGAATCTTTTTAAGATCAGCCAATTGTCTTTCTTTTGAATTTGATCGACTAAAATCAAATCTTTTTTCAATATCAACCTCTGATTCGATATCGATTATTAATTGTTCAATCTTAGAAGGTGTTACTTCTATATTTTCAACATTATTTTCTTGAGAAAATAAAGCAAGGTTTAAACTTAAGATTGATAATAAATAAATCAAATTTTTCATCATATTCTCTCCACAGGCAGCTTAAGCAGTGAAGGCGGAAGCTCTTTTTTTGCAATTTTTAGGGCTGTTATAAGTTCGTTATCAATACCTTTCTTGCGAATCCATTTTCCTTCTTTTTTACTATACATCGCAGTATGTCTTCCATCGGAAGTTCTAGCATATAGGCCCACTCTTCCAAGTCTAAATACTTCGACATTGTATGTCTCTGAATCAAAAGTTATTTCATCTCTATAAGACTCAATGGTTCTACCGAACTCATTTTCTATTTGATACGCTTCAAAGACTCTTCTAAATTTTTCAGAAGTAGAAATATTAGATTGAACAAGTATCGTTTTTAATTCATCAATTCTTGTTTGCCTTTCATCTAATAAAAAAGGAACATCGTTTTCAACAATAGAGGCTAAAGTAGTTACCATTTCTTCTAATTTAGGAAGAATACCTCTATTCGTTTTATCTAATTCAACCATTTGTTCATTAATAGATATAATTTCAGCATTTTGCGAGTCAATTAACTCTTGAAGTTGTCTGTTGTAAATATTGGTTAAATCTAATTGTTGGGATAAAAATTGAATATCTCCTGTAAGGGTTATTATTTGGTTATCAATATTATCTATATATTCTTGTCTTTCAGTAGCCTTATTTGAAGATGATGCTTCTATTTCAATAGCTTTTTCCATTAAAGCTCTTTCATCAACTGGTTCAACTTCTTCGGTTGATTGTGATAATAAGAAAATTGGTAATATTAAAAATATTGAGAATTTAAATAATTTTTTCATAGTTTATTGTATATAAATTTTATATGTATGTTCAGTTTTTATAAAAAAATCCCCTCAAAGGAGGGGATTTAATTCATCTAAAATATTATTAGAATGTATATCGGTATGTCAAAAACACTTCTCTACCTACAGGTGAGTAGTAATATGTAGCAAACCATGGCCATCCTAAGTCTGAGTTCTTCTTAGGTACGTCATCCATTAAGTTTGATACTGACAGAGCAACATAATGACCGTCTTCAATGTCATATCTTACAAAAGCACCAATATCATAATATGGATCAATCTTAGTATTTGGTTTTCCATCCCATCTAGGTGATTGATAGTTCATAGATCCAATTCTTGAAGTACTCACGCCAGCTGCCCAATCATTCTTTGTCCAGCTGAATGAAAGGTAACTTCTTGATCTAAGTCTTCTTTCTTGTTCCATGATAGTTACATAAGGATCACCCGGAGTATCACTTCTTCTTTCATCATCAACATATGCGATAGAAAGGTTTACAAAGAAATCTCCAGCCTCATCAGTTAAGAATCTGGCTCCTGTTTGGAAATCTGCACCTCGATAATATCTACCAGCTCCATTAATATATCCATAAGTAACACTTGTTATACCGCCTTCAGGAGGTACTATATCTGGTGCAACACCACCACCCTGAGGTGTCCAGTTAGCTCCACGAATAATGGTTGCATAGATATCAGCACAATAAGACGTTGAATATGAATAACCTGGAGTGGTAATTCCATCTTCTTGAGCTCTACAAATCATTTCATCAATTAAGTTTTGAGCTGTACTAGTAGCTAAAACAATATTTTCAAGCTCTAACTCAACAAAGTCTAATGTCATATCCATTTTAACTTTAGCTGTATCAACAAGATCAACAACAAAACCTAGGTTATATTGTTCGCCTGTTTCAGCTCTAAGATTTAAGTTACCTGAAGAGATGCTTTTAGCATTTAACTGTGAATAACCTTCATTAACACAAGTATTACCAGATACGTTTACAAAACCTTGGTTTAGGTATCTTCCATAGTAATCACAAAATGTAGCAAAGCCTTCAGAAGTTCCTTTATAAATATAAGGCAAACTTGGAGCTGCAAATGATTCACCCCATGAACCTCTAACCATTAGATTATCTGTTGGTTTCCATGTGAAAGAAATTTGATCAGTATCTCTGTTACCTATCTGAGTAGATACTTCATCATAACTGTCGTATCTTCTAGCTAAATATAAATCAAGGGTTGAATGCAGTGGAATTGCAAACTCGACAGCGACAGATTGTCTATTTCTATCACCACCACCCTCTGTGGTTGATCGACCCCATACATTATCAGCATCATACTGAGGACCAGGATCAATTTCATATTCTGTAGTTGTATCATCTAAATGAAGAGAGAATTGCACAGGACCAGCAGGCATAGTAAATAAATCTCCTGCTACATTGAAGTTAATTGTCTCTGATGATGAATCTCCTTCAATAAATGCATATTCCCATAAATTATATGACTGAGCTGTTTCAAATGAACCCCAAAATGTATCAGGGTTATATAAGGTAAAACCATACGGCCCATCTTCACAATATGATGCATATGCTGAATTAGCAGCTCCACCACAAGTCCATCGAGCAAGGCCATCTTTCATAACATCTTGACCGCCACGCTTGTAGTAGTAATCATCCTGAACAAATGCTAATTCCCAATCCCATATGGACTCTCTAAATTCAAAGTTACCACTTGCCGTTAAAGTTGCTGAAAGAGTATCTTCTTCAAAGTCACCCTGCCAGTTTTTTTCTGCAAAAAATCTTTGACCAGAAATATATGCTCCGCCATATCTAAAATTAGCTGGATGCATATATCTATTTGGATCAGATGTATATTTGTTTCCTGAACCATCGTATAAAAGTTCACCGTCATCGCCAACAACTACACCTGCATAGTAATTTTGTTGAACAAAATATGGATAATAAACATTATTAGATTCAGTTTCCCAATAATGTAAATCTGCAGTTAGTTCTATACCATTATCAAGTGTGTATGCACCAGCAAGATATACAGAGCCATTATCAGATCCTGATCTTATAGTTCTGTATTTCCCAGTATCTAAATTACAATAATTCCATTCTGTGTCATATGAATATCCAAGCGCTGGCCAAGTTGTACCAGTAGGATCTGTATAATCAGATGATCCCCAACCGTATTGACCCATATTTGCACTAATCATGTTCAAGTCTTCACAGGTTGTGTTTATAGCACCTGAGTCATTTGGATAAAATCCATAACCAGAATAACCTCTAGCGCTCAACTTACCTGCCCAGCTTCCATAGTGATAATAACCAACAGGCTCATCATAAACATCATCTAACTGTTCTCTATCTTTACCGTTTAGGGGATTAACGGTATTTACTTCAACACCCCATACCATGCTGCCGTTATCAAAATATTTACCACCAGAAATTTCAATATTTACTGACTCACCAGCAGAACGGTTGGTAAATGGTTGATGCGCTCCAACTCTTACTTGAACTGAAGTATCTTCTATACCATCAACTAAAATAATATTAACAACACCCGCAACAGCGTCAGCACCGTAAACAGCAGATGCACCTGATGTTAATATTTCAATTCTTTCGACAATACCTATAGGAATTCTATTCCAGTTAAATGAAGCATCACCTTCTCCAGATGGATAAGGATAATTTGCTCTTCTTAAACCATTTACAAGAACCAAAGTTCTTCCAGGACCAAAATCACGAAGATTTAATTGGTTGTCTGAACGGTTACCACCGCCACCAAGTTGATCCATGACTGTTTGACCAGTATTTTGTGCTACTGAAGCTACAGCCTCATAAACAGATAAGAATCCACCCTGATCAATGTCATCACTTGTGATAACAGTTAAAGGCTGTGGACCTTCAATATCTGTTCTTTTAATCCTAGAACCAGTAACACTAATTTTAGATAGCTCTACTCCATCGCCACTAGCGGATGAGGTTGAAGATGATCTTTCTGCTGGTGCACTAGGTGCTTCACTTGCTGTTTCTGCTACAACCTCTTCGGCAGCATCATCAGCCTGAGCAACAATCTCTCCAGGATTATCAGCAAATACGTTCGAAACAAACATAATGTTTGCAGCAAGAAATGCTGAGAAAAATAAGTTTTTATTCTTTAACATAGTTATATCCCCATAAAATTATGTAAATCCTCAACATTATCAAATAATTAATGGAAATGTGCAAATATTTTTAAGTTTATTAAAAACACAGATATTTGTTACTAGAACAACAAAAACTTATAGAAAATATGTAATAATTCCGAAATATTAACTAATTTTATAAATTAGTTAGAAATCTCAAAAAATTAAGGAATAAACATGAAAAAATATTTACCATTATTGTTTGCTGTGATTTTCACTAGCGATGCTTTTACAAAAGAACAGATTCCTATTGAACACTTTTGGTGTGAATCAGCAATGACAAGCGGATCTCTTTCCCCTGATGGAAGGTATTTTGCTGCAATGATTCCAGCTTCTGGACCCAAGTGCTCAATTGACTCTGATGCTGATGACGATCAATCAGCAAGAGTATTATTAGTAAGAGATTTACAAACAAATAAATCAGAAATTTTAAGTGGTACTTCAAGCAAAGCTAGAATTGTTTGGTTTACTTGGTTAAGTGATTCAAGAATTGCATTCTACAGACAGCCACAAGCTGGTCTAGATGCATACAGTATGTGGGCCATAAATGTTGATGGAACAAAACCAAAACTACTAGTAGCAGGAAAATGGGAAGACGGTCGTCCAACCGGAGCTAACTTAATGGATATCTTGTATGATGATGATAAGCATGTTTTAGTTGCTTATAATAAGAGAAGGCCAACAGTTACCGATGTTTATAAATTAAACATATTTAGCGGTAAATTAACTATGGTAGCCAAAGATCCTGTTATTGATGGGCAAACTGCTTTAGGTTGGGCAGTTGATCAACAAGGTAATGTTAGAGGCTATCAAGCTGTTAAAGGTCTTTATACTTACCTTTATCACAGAAACGACATTGATTCTGATTTTAAATTATTAAGAAAATTTAAGTTTCAAGACCCAAGTTTTTCTATAAGTACATATGACTATGACCCTAGATTTGCATATGTAAGAGGTCAGGCAGTATCAAAAGACGGTTCAGTAATAGATGATTCTGATACAGATGCACTTTGGCTTTATGATACTTATAACGATGAATTTGTTGAGAAAATATTTGAACATCCAAGATATGACGTTGGAGGAATTGCGATATCTGAAAAAACAGAGAAACCTGTCTATCTAACTTATTACAGTGATAAACCTCAAAAAGTATGGCTTGATAAGGATTTAGAAAATGTTTATGCCTCTATAGAAGCCTCCTTCCCTGATGATAAAGTCTCAGTTGGAAGCTGGACAAAGAATGAAGACAAAGCAATTGTTACCACTTGGAGTGATAGAAATCCTGGTGAGATGTATTTTTACGATAGAAATAGAGGTTCTATCTCATTGATAGCTAAATCAAGACCTTGGATTAATAAAGATGAAATGTCTCCAATGATACCTATTGAATTTAAAGCAAGAGATGGTCTTTTGATTAGCGGTTACCTTACACTTCCTGTTAATTCAGACGGTAAAAACTTACCTCTAATTATTAATCCTCATGGTGGTCCTAATGCAAGAGATTATTGGGGTTATAACAGAGAGCATCAATTCTTTGCATCCAGAGGATATGCCCTTTTAAGCATGAACTTTAGAGGGTCAACTGGTTATGGAAGAAATCATGTAAAGTCTGCAAATAAAGAATGGGGTCGAAAGATGCAAGATGACGTTACAGATTCAGTAAAATGGGCAATTGATCAAGGTATTGCAGATCCAGATAAAATTTGTATTCATGGAGCAAGTTATGGTGGTTATGCTGTAATGGCTGGTATTACCAAAACACCAGATTTATATAAATGTGCTGTTAATTATGTTGGAGTAACTGATATGAAATTATTATTTACTGAAAGACCAAAAGTTTGGGAAATTTGGGATGAACAGCAAAAAGTTGAAATTGGTGACTACAGTAATGAGAAAGAGTATCTTGATGAAGTTTCACCAATAAAAATGGTTGATAGAATTAAAACTCCTTTATATATAGTGCATGGCAAACTTGATTGGAGAGTTGATATCAAACATGCCCAAGTTCTCCGTAAAGAGCTAATTAAAAATGGAAAGAAAGAAGGAGAAGATTTTTGGTGGATGATTAAGGGAGATGAAGGGCATGGATTTGTTAAGCCTGCAAACAACCTTGAGCTATACAGCGAATTAGAAAAATTTTATGAGACTTATTTAAATTAGAAGGATTGTATTCCTGTTAGATTTTTACCAAGTATTAGGCTGTGAATATCACTTGTACCTTCATAGGTATTCACAGCTTCCAAATTCATACAGTGTCTAATTACATGATATTCATCACTAACGCCGTTTCCACCATGAATATCCCT
>Ga0115011_10002040_pt1 | contig 14165 bp, 8 predicted proteins | sample TroAtlMetagenome_2_FD_88705 | JGI IMG/M metagenome (GOLD analysis project Ga0115011, IMG submission 88705) | Marine eukaryotic phytoplankton communities from Atlantic Ocean - Tropical Atlantic ANT8 Metagenome | ecosystem: Environmental > Aquatic > Marine > Oceanic | place: Tropical Atlantic...
CCAGTTATTACTGGGTGGCAGCCAATCAGATCTTAATTCATCTTCTGTTGATTATCATTTCTCAAGTGACACACAAATTAAATTAGTCGTTGATACAGATCCCGGTGACATGCTTACGATATTTTATACAACGACTGCATTTTCTACTGGCAAAGACATCCTGCTACACACGGACGACGCTGCTTTTGACAATGGTAGAGTGATCACAGCTGGAGATGGAATAAGCATCTCAACTGCAACACCAAGGCAGCTGGTAATAAACAATACAGGTCTAATTCAGCGATCTAAAACACACGTGACAAGTACGACTAGTTACTCTACCAACGCGGCATTTACAGTGACGGGCGTTGATTTTTCTTCTAAGAGTTATTCAGATTCTCGCATAGATATATTCTTAGAGGGCACCCTGTTAGTTAAAGGCATAGGATACCAATTGAAAGATCAAGATGCTACGTTAGGTACGAATCAATTTAAGTTGATAGGTTCGACCAGTATTGCTAACGGCGATATTATTACGGCAATCCTATTCTAAAAGTTTGAGTAAATGAAGAACAAGAGAGTTTGAGTACCATAATTAGACATAAGAAAACAGGAAACAATAGAAATGACTTACAAAACTTCTGATTTATCGATAGCCGCATACCTGATGATGAAAGGTATGAAGTTGCTAGATGCAAAAAGGGCCCATAATGGCCAGTTTATGTTTGAGTTTGACGATCCTCAAGGGAAAGGCGTTCAGTTTGCAATCGAGTTTACAGGTTCAGAATGTGCTGTTTATGATAACCACGTTAGAAACCTTAAAAAGATTCTGTATAGAAATTAATATAGAAAAAGTTAGAGAAAGTGTATCTCTTGGAAGATAGTTAGATTCGAAAGCGAAGTTTGGTTTAATGGTTATGGACTGTTGACAAAATTGCGGTTTACAAAAAACCGAACAAATAACTAAATTTCAATGGAGAAATTATAATGGCTAAAACATTATTAAAGCTGAAGCAGTTAGAAGCTTTGGCGAATAACAACAGAGCTCTCATTTCTGGTGCTTCCGGCGGTATCGAAACATCTGCTGTAACATCAACCGAGCTCTCATATCTAGATCTTACCACGCTCGGTACTGCAGAAAATAGCAAAGTAGTTACTGCTGATGCTGGTGGTAAAATTACATTAGGATCAAAAGAAATCGAAGGATCTGCTTTTGACATCAACGGTGGTGCAATTGATGGTGCTACATTGGGTGCGAATTCTCAAGTTACAATCACAAATGCTGACATGAACGGTGGTTCAATTGATGGTGTAACAATCGGTGCTGCTTCTCAAGCTGCTGGTTCTTTTGCTGGTATCACACTTTCATCAGGAAATCTTGTTGTTGGTGGTCACAACTTGGCTGATGTCACTGTAGAAGGCGATGTATTTGCTTCTGATAATGATCACATTCCTACTGCGGCCGCTGTTAAGAAATACGTAGATGCTCTTTCTGCGGGCCTTAGATGGCTTAAGCCGGTAGACGTTGCATCAACAGCAGCCATAGGCACTTCAGAATATGACGCTGGTACCAATGCTTTTCGAAGATCTTCGAACGGTGCCTGGACTGGATTGTTGGATGGACAAGACTTAGTTTTCAATAACAATGAAGACCAAGCTTCTCGTGTATTAATTAAAGATAACGCATCTACCAAAGGTTCATTAGTAATGACACTTGGAACTGCGTTTGCAAATGGTGGAGAACTTGATATAGAGTGGAATGACCTTTACTATCGAGTTCAATTCACTAATAGTTCGCAGTCTCCGTGGAGTGGTGCATCTGGAGCTGACGATGGTAATAGAATCGTAGCTGTAATTGATCCACAAGTACAAAACGACATTGCAAAGCAAATGGGTGAAATTCAAAAGCAATTCCAAGACCTTGGAACTAGCGCTGTATTATCTACTGCATCTGTTACAGATGATAGGTTGACCTTGACACAAGGAGAAGCCAAAGATCAAAGTACGACGAATGCTGTTTCCTCTTCTACAGGTTCAGTAATGACTAGTGGCGCAGCTGTAGCTGGTTCTTCTGGCTATAACGGCATTTATTATGCACACGAGAGAGGAAGTGGTTCAGCTAAATGGGAATTTAGAAGAGCTTCTGATGCAATCGACCTTACTGAGCTAAGTGCTGCAGCCGTATTCGTGCAGAAAGGACTTGCAAATGCAGATCAAGGTTATAATCTCAACTCAGACTATGAAGGTGTCACACAAGCTGGAATGACTGACGTTGATAAGATGGACCAAACTTGGGTACAATTCACTGGAACTGGTCAGATCCAAGCCAGTTCAGGTGTTGAAAAAGACGGTAATATTATCCGGCTCGATCTTGAAACGACCACAGGCACTTATGCTGCGCAAGACCCTGCAGTAGGTGATTTTGTTGCTCTTGGTGACTTATCTGCAGCTGCAGGTACAGTGATTCAAGGAACTGTCGGTGGAATGCTTGATCTTATTGCTGGTGAAGTAAATGTTGATTCTTCAGGAGTTTCTACCATCGCAGCTGATGCTATTGGACATGCTCAGATTGATATGGCGGAATTCGAAGTTACCATCACAAATGCTGCTGGAGAAGCAACTCCAAATATTGCTGTTGCAAATGCGGCTTCTGGCAATACTGTTGCATTAATGATGGCCTCTCCTTTGACTCAAGTATACTTCAACGGTTTGAGACTGAAAAAAGCAGCTTCTGAAGCTAATGCTATCGGAAGTAATTCAGCTCACGGAGACTATTTCCTCAAGCGAGTCGATGACAGTAACATTCAGATCCGATTCGACAGTGCTGACTTTGCTGACAATGAAAAGCTCCAACTTATCATTTGCAAATCATAATCTAAAATAACTTAGTAAAACATTTGTGGTATAATTACAAATGTTGTGCTACTATCCTCTAGTTGGCGACAGCTAGAGGATTTTTATCTTTGGGGAGAAAACATGCTCAAATTAAAATTCTACATAAATTATTTCGTGCTGTGCTGGCGAGTATTGTGGTCTTTGAAAGATTGCCAAACATTTCTAGAAAGACCCAATAGATTTTCCAACCGGAGAACTAAACACATCATAGTCCCAGTCGAAAATCAGCTTAGAAATGAAAGAAAAGGAGGAGATATAGTCAATAGACAAGACATGCTTTCTTACTTTTTGGCTTCGGCTATGAAAGAGGGTGACACTAAAGAGGTCAACGATGAATTAGCAGATGTTGTTGCGCTCATTGCTGCATGTATTTGTGAACCCTTGCAGGACGAAACTACAGAAGGCTCTGAATAGATTTACGTAAATCTGCATAGCTGTATAATTATCCCATATCGGAGCAGAATGTCATGTCAGGAGTATTAGATAGCAAGAAACGCATTATGGATGTGATTCTTACGGAGATAGGCAGAGACCAAATGAACAGAGGTGAATTTGAAGTCTCTTTTGTGTCATTTTCAGATAAAGGCTCAGAATACATAGATGATGGGACTGGGGTTGCTGCTAATATAAACGACAGATTTTACTTTGAGTCATATTCTTCTCCTAGCGACGAAATAATAGCTGAAATAGATAATGTTGGAGATTTTGTTCTTACTAAAAAATTATCTCCTACCTTGACAGTAAACAATGGGATTCTTTATCAAAAATCTGAAACCGGTTACGACCAAGTAGATGGCTATGCAAATATAGAGGCATTTACAAACATATTGCCAAACAGGTACAAGGGTCTCCAAATTATTAGAAGCTACACAGAAACACCTGATTTCGACGTAAGCCAAACAAGCTTGGAATTGAAGACAAGTAGAAAAATATCTCAAATACCTGACAATGTTGGTCTTATCAAGCCGATGCTCGTAGATGAACGTTTTACTGGCACAATTAACACTTTGTATTTGCCCCCAATTGCTTTGAATAAAGGAAAAGTTGCACCACTAAAAGCTTTTAATAGGTTTGGCCCAGAAAATACAGAGACAAATGTTCTCAGCGAAATCCAAAGGAAGTCTTGGAGTACTGCAAGAATCGAAATTGGTACAGACGACACTTACAAAGACTATAATATTTTGGGTCAAGTTTTCATGAAAAAAGATCAAACTGTCAAAAAGTATCTTATCGTCGATGCAGGTGAATACTTAAACGAGAAAAATGAGATAATTATGCAGATATATCATCTTGGGTTTATCTACAAAGACGAAAATGGCACTTCCAAATTCAGTAGAGCATTCTCTTTAGTTTTCCATAACCGAGAATAATAATATGGCAAGATTTAATAAATTCAAAAAAGCAAAGAAGAAATTAGATAAGAAGCCCAAAATTAGGGTATTCAAGTCAAGTAGTTCCAGTAATACAGAAAGAGTGCACATTGGGGTTCCAACTAAAATACAAGCTGATCCAAAAGTAAAAAATATAAAAATTACACAGATTGAAAAAATACCCAAACCTAAGTCATTGAGCCAGCTAAATAAAGTGCCACTGACTATCAAAAATCCACCTCTGAACGCAAACAAAAGCGTTCAGAAATCGCTGCTTACAAAAGGGTACAAAATAAGAGCTATTCCAGAAGGCAATTTTGTCAAAGCCGTTCCTCCTATAGAGGTTGAAGAAGTCATAATACCGCCAGGGTACGTGCACGTAGATGATTTAGATGAATGGGATATTTACAATTACAATAAGGGTTACTTTAGAACTGGTCGTGATTTTTTGCCACTCCCAGATGAAAAAAGGTTGCCGACTAGGCCACATTGTCATTTGATAATTAAAGGAAGAGATTTTTTCGCTTCGCATAAGGATCCTGTCGATAACATAAGAGTCTACTATAGAAAAGTGACAAGAAATCAATTAGATTACGAGTGGACTTATTGGAAAAGCATCTCGAGAGCAAACGCTTCCGGAGATGAAACAGTCAGAACAACAAATACATTTGAACTAGATGGATTATATATTTTTAGGGCTGTTCCATATCATGGTGATTTGCCGTTAGAAGGCTACAAAGAATACAAAGTGCTATATGAAGAAGATGAATCACTTGCTTGGTCTTCTATCCAGTTGGACGAAGATACATTTCAAATTCGACTAGAAGGACAACTTAGCAGAAAAATTAATTATTTAGAGGTTTTTGAAAATAATACTCGATTAGCTGTAAAAAAATTAAAAGTAGATCGAAACGGTCGTACTGAAACGGTTTTAAGGGTCAATGGTGTTTCTGATGCATCAGAGCCCAGATTAGAATATAGGTTCTATCGTAAAGTTAATAGTTTTCAATCGTTCGTCACAAAATATTATGATATACTAGAAAGAAATTACGCTGTAGAGCCAATCAGTTTTAGTGTGAAAAAATCATCAGACACAAAATTTACTATTAATATTTCAGATAGTCAAAAAATTCTATATAGCCCTGATTCTGTCATCAACGTCTTTGAAGGGAGCAAGTGGAATACTGCTATCCAGCAAGGTAAAATGATCTGTCAGCTGGTAATCACTAGACACCAAGATGGTGACACCACTCCTTATGGCCGTTATTTTATTAATGTAACTCAAGAGAAACAGCCAAAATTCATAAACTTGCCTCCTTTTGGGGACAATGTTAGAAAAGTCGGCAATGGATTTGAATTCGAATTTGAAGATACTCAAATTTTTAGAGACACAGCCGGCTTAGATAATCCGGATTTTGGAAAAAAGTTGGCATATGAATTTCGATTGGTATTTTGGTCTGCTGGCGTAGAAGAGGCATTGAGAAGTGGTGAAAATTATGCTTTTATCAAGGAAAATTCTATAATTGTCAAAGGAAAAAGAAAGCTCTACAAATACGTGTATGACACTTGGAGTGAAGAGCACCCAAAGAAGAAATATAAAAGAATTATACCAAAAGACGTTAAGTATTCGCACCTTAATGATCATATCAGGTTTGGTTTATCGAAAAAAGGTTTTGTATTCTCTGCGAATAGGTTACCTCTTAAGAGGACCAGAAATGTAAAAGTGGAACCCATAGGCTGGAAGGTTCTTTACTACTATAATGACAAAGAAGATGAATTGCAAGAGTTTCCATACTATAGTTTTGGGATACAAATACCCATGACATCAATCTTAGAGATAGAAAAATTGGAAATATTCACAAAAACAGAAGATCCAAAAAACCCAAATATTTCTCTTGGCGTATATCATCCATCGAAGTATATTGAAATACGTGACTTTATAGGGTATTTCGAGACAAGAAAAAATATAACTAGCAAGATACCTCTAGAGAGTACTTTAAGATCGATTAAGCATGTAATCAACCCAAGAAGAAACATGGGTTTATCAAAAAGAATCATTGGGAATGCACCTGATATTTCTAACGATGCAAAAAGGATCTTAAAAAATCAATTTTCTAATCTAGCTCAAAGAAGCGACAATAGCCAATCTTTGAATAACGTTATGCCTCCTGCTAGTACTCAAAATAACTATAAATCAACACACAGTCTAAAATTACGTCGAAGCCTTGGGTTCAATGGACGACAGCCAAAAAGTGACATAGGACAAATACCTACGATGAAAACGAATACAGTTGATAAAAAAAGATCAGCTTCTATATCTAATATACGAATTAATAATCATATTTCCGCTAAAGCAGAAACTGGCAGAGTGATTTACAGAATAGACATCACTTACAGAGATGGCGAAACTTCAACCGAATCATTTTTTGCAGAAATTGCAGAAAGACCTCATATGCCTCCAGATCCGCCAGAAAACACATCAATCTCTACAGGAAATAAGACTTTTATTAAGTCGACTGTCAGTTTACCTATTGAAGCTGCAGAAATTGTTGGTAAGAAAATACAGTCAATGGCTATGCCAAAAGAAAGCACAATCAAAAAGTCGACTAAAGCAATGAAAAATAGCAGCATGCTTGGTCGATTTGGAGGATATAACACATGAACATCCCTGCAGATTTACCATCTCCAGACCAAGAAAATGTATATTATAGTGTAAAGGCTATGACAACTGAGTTCTTGAAATATTTTCCAGAAGAAAAGATAAAAATACTGAAATCTAAATTGGAAACATATTATTATCCTACTTTTGTGTTTGACGATTCGAATGTTCCAGATACATTCCAAATCTCTGTATTCCCTAGAGACGCAAAGTCGGAAATACTATTGCTAGATTCCAATGGCACAGTTATTGACAGCAAAAAGCCTTCGAAGATTTCAGTTCGCAAAGCAAACGAGGATACTCTCGAAGATGATGCTACTCCCGTGTCTTTAGACTCTACTTTCTATTCCAGTTCCAACTTAAAGTACAACGATTTTTTCGTAGATCTTGATTATGATATGGAGACAGACCCCAGTATAGATTTGCTAGTTGGTACAAAATTTTGGATGGACAATGATTTTGCATCACAAAGGCTACAGTTTCTAGAAGTTTCTAAAAATATTGTGAGAAGTGCATTTAAGTCAATGCCTGACGATGAATTGGATTTGCTAAAAGAGAATTTCGATGCGATGGAGAGACAAGTAGATGCAACTCAGAATGTTCTTTCAAAAATAGAGCAAGGCCAAAAAGAATCTCTGAGTGCGCTCGAGTGGAAAAATTCAATAAATTCGTACTATACAAGACCAACTAACAGATCTAGATCTATTGCAACTGAACTGCAAGGTATAGCTGGAACCAAAAGTAATATTGCACAAAGTTTGCATGATTTATATTCTGTTAGAGGATCCACATCCAACGGGCAGATAAGGAAAGGAAAAATACAGACGGATTCCTACACTGACAGCGCTCCTTCGATACAGTCGACTTCACCATCTAATTTATCAAACTCGCTTTCTAGATCGCTATCTGCTGTATACCATGATTTTATCAGTGCACTTGAAACAATTCCCAATGAAGATGGTAACTTGCCACTAGAGTCCTCTGCAGATGAAAAGTCTAGAAAAGAATCAGTTCTTAGATCATCGAAACCATTAAATGAAATGCCAGTTTTTGTCAATTCAGCATTACAGTTTTCTGGCAAAGATGTATTTTCTGAAGATGGTCAATTGAAGTCTTGGTATTATGATAATTTCGCAAAGAAAATACTTGGCGAAGATCCAAATTTTGATAATTTAGAAAACTTTTTAGACACATTTAATTCTGTCACAAAAGATGCTAAAGATTTTGCAAATAAAGAACTTTTAAGTGGTGGGCCATTATTGGTTTATCAAGCTGTACTAAAAAGCATCTTAAAATTATGCCAAAGCAACATAGATGTATCAGAATATGCACCACAGATGTCTTCAGGGTCTCAAAGAGGAACATCTATCTTCGACAACATGGGGAAATCAGCTGTACTCGGGCCCTCTAAATGTCATCAGTACCCATCTAGATATGGTACAGAAACGTCAGCTGAAGAGAAAGAATACAGTGTGGAAAATTTTTCTAAGCCCGGATTTCTTTGTTATTTTTTGCTGCTAGAAACATTTCAAAAGATACGAATGGCTTCGACATCTAGAAAAAATTACGTAAAATCCAATATTAAAAATTACAATTCTGACCATGACTCAGTTATCAACTTATGGTGGAGCATGCAATCATCACATGAGGGCTGGACACAAAGTAGGAACTTTACGACGACAAATTCGTATAGCCATAAAAGATCTTTTAAAGAGATTGGATTTCTGTATAAGAAAGATGAAGTTTTCAATAGTGACTATATTAGGCTCATTCCCACGGGGGATCAAAGAATACCGAGCTCTGAACGCACATTCTTTAGTTACAATCTGTTCTGTCCGGATCACATGTTAGAATACAGCCTTTTTGGCAATAACAGTTCCATTCCAGATAACTATGAAGGCCTCAAACCAGTTTCAGAAGATTTCGATACATTGGTGGATAGCGAAGGAAGAATTAACTTGTTCCCAAAACCCCCTTTAGCTTTCGAGCTAATGGGGTATCAAGGGCTCTCTGAATCTGAGTGGGTTGGTAGTGGAAACAGTAAGCGTACCGGATTCAAGAGAACTAAAAGAGTTCACTATGGGGTTTATGATACGAATCACTGGACGTCTAATAATTTCTTAGAGTCTGGAGAGAGCATTACTCAAAGAGATACTTTCCCATTTTGGAAACATAAAAACTATAATATGCCATATTTTTGGGCTGGTATGATGGGAATTCAAAGAACTGTTGTCGTAGAAGCTTACAAATATTTGTTAGATACAATTTCCGAAATCACTGGCAAAGACATCGACGTTTCAACTGATTATATTTTAGAAAATTTTGACACCAGTAAACTTTACGACTGTATATTAGAGATTACTAGAAAATTAATATTTGAAGGAGGCGGAAATAGAACAAAATTCTATGGTTGGCCAGATGGAACATTGACATTGACAAGCACTCTGGTAAGCAATTCTTTGACAGAGCGGATTCATGATCGTAATTTTTGGAATACACCGGGATTAATGACGACACAGATGGTGAAAGCTTATATAAAGTTTGTTTCGTTGTGTTCAACAAAAAATATGATTGAAATTGCTGATGACTATGCAGAGCTTATGTTCGATGACGGGTCGTATGTCTCTCCAGAAGTACTAGCAAAAGACACAAATTTGAATTTTAAGAATGGACATGGTGGAGCCGGTAGTTATATTGCTCCGGAATTTGAAGTATATTATGATCCTTTAGTGTTCAAAAAAGAAGAGTTTTTATCTGCTGAACCGATAAAGAAGAATACGTCTCCGATAGGTGAAATTAATGTATTCAATTATCTGTATGAAGATTTCTTAGATAGTGCAAAAATATTATCCGGGCATTCACTTTTTCATGAAAAGGTAAATAATGCACTGGGCAATTTTCGAAAATTTATTGAAGGGTTTCAAATTAGTGATACTGTAAAGGAAGTATTCCAAGAAGGGCACTTCAATGCATATAAAGATATAAGGAACCCAAAAACGCTCGTAGAACAAATAGAAAATAATCGAAAATTATACGAGCCAGACGAAACAGGAATAAGTAAATCTTGGGACAATATTAGTTTAGAAGCTTTTGGGAAAACTCTACATACACAGAATGACCCTATCTTGTATACGTATATATTGGGTTTGAAAAAAGAATTGTGGGATAATCCTCTGGTAGACCTTGTAGTGTACCCGGAATATTATGGGAGTGGAGGAAGTGTCGAAATCACTGCAGCAACCCACAGTTTCGATTATTTCAGGCCTTCAGGAGACTCAAGTACTTGGCCAGAAACAGAGAGACATTCAAAATGCCTTTTAGATTATTTTCACGTAGTAAGAGGAATTCAATGTGATGAACTTACTTTTAGTTCCAAAAAAAATCTGATATATAACGATCAGATTATAAATTCTGAATCTGGTATTTTTCCATGGGTCAAAGATGATTTCAAAGAAGGCGAGCCGAAAGAAGATATAGACCCTCTTTTCAATATGTCTCCACTAGTCTTTCCAAGAAATTATTTTTACGATCTTTGTTTAGAGAACGAATACCACAGAGTTGTAGCTGTTTCCATAAAGAGAAGCCATTTAGAAGACTTACCCATAGATACTTTGGATGAAGAAACATCGATAGATGAAATTATCGGCTCTATAAGATGGGTTACTGAAGGGGCAAAATAATGGCAAAATATGGAACTGACATCTTAAATCATTTTGATTTACCCAGAGAAATAACTAGCATACAGGGTACTTTTCGTTATCGATTTTACAGCCCCATAGAGCAAGTAGATGAAGATAACTTAGTTGGCAAAGGAGAAAATCCGGATCCAAGATATGTCACCTTATCATGGAAAGGAGAAGACTCCATCGTAGACCCAGTCGGCTTTAAGGATTTGTTAGTCCATAGAGAAAACTTCTTTTTTCCAAGTGATTTGAATACTGGCTTTGCTATTTTTTCAACTGATGAAAAAGAAGTAGTACAACGACAGACAGCCGTTTTAAGTGATAATACCTCAACGGGATCGAAATTAGACTATTTATTGACTACTGTTGCATCAAATGAATTTACAGAAAAACTAGAATCGTCTATTTCGTCTGATAAAAGCATAAGAATACCCGTCATAGACCCTACTACGAACCGGCCTGTTCAAAGCACTTCAGTTTATGAAAATACAGAAGAACCACCTGACTTATTCATTCGGAGTGCTAATATAAAATCAGTTCTAGATAGCTCTAATATATCACCCTTGAGTTTGAGTGCGTACAAATCATATGAGCAGACAGCAGATGTGATCAGTAAAGAGGATATTTCGAAAATTAATGCAGCTCCAAGAAATGGAAAACGACTTCTGTGCACTCTTAGTTATGCATTGGAAAGATTAGCACACATGGATGATTCTGATACCGATCGGCCTGCAGCTTTGATTTCTCTCACAAGAAGAGATCCACAATTTCTGTCCAATTGGTCATTAATTGGATACTGTATTTCAAAATATAGGGTGGATAATCAAACTAATTCTTACATGTATACAAGGGTTGTTTTTGTTAGAAATTTCAGAGACCCACATGTAGCTTATGGAAAAAAATATAAGTATGAAATTAGACCAATATATGCAAAATACGCACATGAACACTCTGACCAAATTATTATTTTAGGATCAGATGAAAGTGCAAATATAGTGGTTGACTGTCAAGAATTAAAAGTGCCATCACCGCCGAAAAATCTAAAATTTGAATATGTGTTGAACAACAATATTAACATACGATGGGAAAGGCCTATAAGCTATGTAGACGATGAAAATCAAAGATGGGATACAAACGACATAAAGGGTTATCAAATATTCCTTAGAAATTCGCTGCATGAACCATACAGGCTATATAAGTATTTCACTTTTAACAACACTTATCCGCGGAGTGCTGTTATGTATTCGAATGAACTGATAGCAGACGAATATATTATAACGTCTGAATTTGATTTTCCGGACTCTATAGATTTTAATGAAATTCCAAATTTCTACGAATACAAAGAATACACAGTGGAAATCAGACCGAATACTGATTATTATTTCGCTATGTGTTCAATCGATGCGCATGGGAACTCTTCTAATTATAGTTCACAATACAAAGTTAGAAGAGACAATGTTACGGGGCAAGTGGACATACAATCGGTTTGTCCTGAGGGTGCACCCAAGCAGTATCCTAATTTGCTGATACCCGGAAAACTAGTACAACCTTCTTTTAAGAGTTCTGGGTACAAATATTTAGATGTATACTTTAATCCAGATACACAGCTTTCAGCCCCCAACTTGGGTGAACCAGCGTTGAATATACAGATGTATGAATTAGAAACACAGATCGAAAAAAATATAACAGTAACAGTCAAAGAAAAAGAAACAGAATAGAATAGGAACGAATTAGTTTCTGATTTTCGTTATGAAGGTATAATTAAGTTGAAATAACAGGAGTTTTAATATGGGATTTTTAGATCATAGCACAAACAACATAATTGTAGACGCAGTATTAACTGATGTTGGTAGAGAAAAATTGGCTGCAGCCACTACTGCAGAAAACTTTGTTGCTGCATATGCGTTCGCAGATGATGAAGTTGACTACACCATGATAAAAAAATATGGTACAATTGTAGGTAAAGAAAAGATAGAAAAGAACACGCCAGTATTTGAAGCATCTACAAACGCAGAATTAGGCGTGAAATATTTCTTAGCTACTAGTGCAAATCCTGTTGTGGCACAGCCCACAATGACAACTAGTTTGACTAAGAACACTTTGAATAGGACAAGTTTGAACACATCGTTGACCAAATCACTTACTGATAATGAGAACATTCTTCCTTCTATAGAATATTTTATTACTTTTGATTCAAGATTCGTAGTGCCAGTCGGTCGATACCAAATAAGAAGGGTAAAAGGACATCCGCACAGACGATTTTTCTTGGTTGAAAGCAATGCAAAGGAAGATCGAGTTATTCAATTCAGACGTGGAACTACTGGTGAGACAGTTCTAAAAAGAATTTCCAAAACCAAAATAAACACACAAATAGAAATCAGAGCTTCTACAGGCATGAAAAAACGAGTTACAATGGTTGTAGAATATAATTAATTCAAAGGAGTTAGAGAATGAGTTTTAAGGATTTTAATGCTGACACTAAGAAATCAGTTCAGTCGAATCTTAATCAAGTTATTGATGTCATTCAAGAAGATGTCAGTGGTTCTGCCACAAGAAGAAAATATCAGACTTTTGTCACTGGTGGGATTGGCCCAGGAGTGACTAGTTCGTTATACCAGACAATTTATGATCAAGATTTCACACTGCAAACCGCTAATCCTATTTTGGACATGACTATCGGATTGTTTCATGCTGATGGGAATACAGATGAAACGAAAAGATTAAATTTGGTTACAGTGGGTACAAACTACTCGCTGTCGACTACTACCGGTCAAATTTTGTTTGATGCTAAATCGACTATGATGATGCGGGAAAAAGTGAATATTTACAGACAATACGCAAATTACTTGCTGGGTGATCCGGATGCTGCATTTATTTTAGATCCAGACAATTATCCATCTTCTACCGGTAAGACAGATTTTAATGTCTCAAAGGATGCAACTGTAATAGATGCCGCTTTGTTCTTAAACGTAAAAAGATTATTTTCCAGAGATGGAATTCGTAAAGAAACATTTGCTATAAGACTCTATAAAAATGCACCTCAATGGGATGTGGTTGTTGCAACTGGCCAGCCCTATGATGCAACCTCTAATAATGGTAGTACTGCATATGATTATTTCTACGGTAGAGCAGTTGATGGTTCAAGCGTCAAAACAGGGAATCCAACATTGAGCACTCCTTTTAGTGCCCAATTTGCGCCGTCACCTGCACTTGACTTTAAGTCGAATGTGTTTGAAAGAAATATAACGAATCACAATGTACTTTCTTCCGAGCAGGGTGTGCAGATCCTTGCGGATCTAACAGCTGCACAAAGTTTCAAGTCAGAGAATGCGGCGGGTGATGTTGCTTTATTACGTTTGGCTTCTGATTCTACAAAAATTGTAGGGCTTGTATTTTACCAAGCAGGTATTGTAGTACTTAATCTCGGTGGCTCAAGTGTTTTGACAGGTACAACACACGAAACGGGCCAGACACTAGATGTTGGACTCGGACAAATAGGGCTTTCTGGTGCCGATTCTATAGAGCCAGTATTTGAAGTACGGGATCCTATACACGGAATTATCTCTGGAATGGACAACC
>Ga0115011_10002041_pt1 | contig 14163 bp, 12 predicted proteins | sample TroAtlMetagenome_2_FD_88705 | JGI IMG/M metagenome (GOLD analysis project Ga0115011, IMG submission 88705) | Marine eukaryotic phytoplankton communities from Atlantic Ocean - Tropical Atlantic ANT8 Metagenome | ecosystem: Environmental > Aquatic > Marine > Oceanic | place: Tropical Atlantic...
ATGACTAAATTGTTCTAAATTTAACCACCCCAACCTTCGTTCCAATTCTTTGCAAACTGAATCAAAGAATTTATCCCCTCCAACAAAATATAATCCGTTCCATTCTCTAACTTGAAATTGTTTTAGGTTATCTTTTTCGCTTGGAAATCCTTCAACATTCTCAAATTCTGGCATATTTTTCATACAACCATCTAATCCAAATGTACGTCCATGATATCCACATTTGAGAGTTTTAGAACTACATGGACTTGTTGCAATAAGCATTCCTCTGTGAGTACAAACATTTGATAAACATCTAATTTTCTCATTTTTTACTAAAATCAGCGATTCATTGAGTATATTTTCTAATTGAGGTAATGGGATAATATTGTTTTTTTCAAATTGACTAATATGTGTAGCGAAATGAAAACATTCAGAAAATGTAGAGATTATTTCTTCAAAAACAGAACTTTCTGTATAGTATCTCGAAGGTAAAGTATGAGCCTTTTCGATATCTGGATGAATCAATGGGGAGTCTTCCATCAAAGCGACTCAAATCAATTCCTATTCAGTAGTTTTCATTCGTCATTGTCACTTTTGCTCTCCAGTTAACAAATACAAAAGAAGGTATAGACCATACTACAATTGACCCAATCCATGCAATTATCGAACCAATAAATAATCCATATTCAATTAATGACCACATTGCTATAATCGAATACATTGCAACAGATGCACCCCCCATCATCATTGGACCTGCAGCACCAAGTGGAACTGAGGGTCCTTGGGCTAACCATAGAGCGATCATACTTGTCAAGAATATTGCCGGAAATACTGATGCCAATCCTGCCAATAGTGGCATTCCTAAACTCGAAATCAATACTGCAACACCAATTGCCATAGCGGCTACAATACCTCTGGCTGCGAGAATCTTTTTACTGACCGAGTTTTTACCCTTAGGTGCAGGTTTTAGATTCCAACACATTACTATTCCAAGTGTCGCAACCAATACAAGTCCAACAATAGATATTTCTTCCGGCGAGTAATTATTGCCTATCGCTCTATCTATAATACTAATTGTAAATAATCCTACTATTGCCCAAATAATAAGTGAGATAATACTAGTGAAAATTAAGCTACTATTTTGACTCCATGTTTTTGGTAGTTTATCTGGAAGAAGAGCCCAAACACTAAGGAAAATTGCATTAATTAGCATTCCTGCAGGGACTATTGCTAGACTAACAATTAATGCTTCGTTACCACCTTCTGAAGCCATTCCAATTGATGCAGGAATAATGGTGGTAGGGATGGTACCTAAGATGCCTCCCAGAACTCCTCCATATTTTTCTATCAGTACTGTAACCGTAGTCGCTACAACTCCAGCCATCAAGGCAGCTAATAATACGGTCTGACCTTCCATGTTGGTTCCTACAGACAACCACCAATGATGTCTTCATTTGAGTCCTTCGAGGCGTGTGTTTGATGTGGTGCCAGCATTTCAGAGGTGTCATGGTGGATTGGCCAGAGGCAGGTACTCCGGTTCGTATAGTGGTTAAGACTTGGGCGGGCGAGACATCTCATGAAGGACTTTCTTTACCTCCTGCGGGTCCCAAATTGATTACAATGAAATTAGTAAATGGTTACAATATATCATACCCCGAATCAGTAATCCAGAATATAGAAATTCTTGATTCTGTTCCTATGGAAGAGGAGGAAGAGATTCAATCAATCCCTCAAGATGAATCTTTACCTCTTGTTCACTTAATCCATACTGGAGGAACTATTGCATCAAAGGTTGATTACAAGACCGGAGCCGTCTCTGCACGTTTTGAGCCTGATGAACTATTAGATGCCGTCCCTGAACTGCGTTCCATTGCCCGGATACATGCGGTTAAAATAGGAAATATGTGGTCAGATGACATCCGTCCAAGACATTGGAATAGGATGTTACAAGCAACCCAGGAGGCATTTTCAGAGGGAGCAGTTGGTGTTGTAATAACTCATGGAACAGATACTCTACATTTTACTGCTGCAGCAATTTCTTATGGTTGGGCTGGCCAAGGTGGAAGGCCTCCAGGAAGAATTGCTCTTACTGGGTCTCAGAGGTCGCCAGATCGAGGTTCTTCTGACGCCGCAGAGAACCTAATTGCTGCAGTACATTGGGCAGCCCACGGCCCATCTCCTACTGGAGATGGAGATTCAGCAGTTGTCGTACTTCATGCAGACTCATCGGATGGATGTTGTGCAGTACTTCCTGGATGTGCATCTAGAAAATATCATTCATCTAGAAGAGGCGCGTTTAAGTCAATTAATCAAGATCCAATTGCTAATATTTATGTTGATAAAAAGGGTGCAAGAATAGAATTTAATGAATCCCAATTACATGAGGCTAGAATTGAGTCAGAATCACCAATATTTTTTGATGAATCTATTCGAATTGCAGAATTTTCATCAGGACCACATTTACACTCAGATTTGGTCCAAGCAGCTATCGACTCTAATTATGACGCTCTATATTTCCACGGAACAGGCCTTGGACACTTACCAATTCAGGATCCCGAAAATGATAGTCCAGAAAATATCAAGTTAAAATTAACAATTGAAGATTACTGCAAATCTGGCGGTATTGCAGTTCTTACAACTCAGACTATACATGGACCAGTTCATCTAGATGTTTATTCTAAAGGTAGAGATCAACAGAATATTGGAATGATAGGACATGGGTCATTATGTCCCCCTAGTTCCGGTTTAGTGAAACTCCATCATCTCCTATCCGTAGAAAAAAGTAGAGAATTCATTGAATCATCATGGGCATCTGACTTGTGTGGAGAAAATCCGTTCGATTCTCATTCTTGATAGTCTTCATCCGACTCTCTCAATAACCGCCTGTTAGTTGGACATGTTATGGCTAAGGCCTCGCCGAGTGATAATCTCGATATTTTGCGCCAAATCGCAAATAATCCCGGCGATAGAATTTCAGTTCAGAATTTAAGAAAATCAGGTAGGATGACCGCCAGAGAGAGAATAAATGCATTACTTGATACCGATTCATTTGTTGAAATTGATGCATTTATACAGCATCGTTCAGGCGATCATAATTTACATTTACACAGACCATTAGGTGACGGGGTTGTTGCAGGGCACGGTATGCTTGATGGAAGAAGAATAGTCTGTTTTGCACAAGATTATTCTATTTTTGAAGGTACAATGGGTGAAATGCACGCCAAGAAAATTTCCAAAATAGTTGAGTTTGCTGAAAAATCAATGCTACCAGTAATCGGTATTTGGGATGGAGATGGTCAACGTGCTCATGAAGGAGTTTCATCTCTAGGTGCTACAGGTGAACTACTGGATATCTTTGCAGCATGTTCCGGTCGAATACCAATTATTTCTCTAGTTCTTGGAACTGTATCTGGTGTTAGTGCATTAGCAGCCGGTCTTTCTGATTTTGTTATTCTTGGATTAGAACATGGTCAAATGTTTATGCGTAGTCCATATTTTATTCCAGAAGTAGTAAATGGCGAAATAGATGAAGAAACATTAGGTGGTGCAGAATCTCATTCTAGTCGTAGTGGTATTGCCTGCTTAGTTGCAGATGATGAACATGATGCAATTAACATTGCAGCAGAAATACTTGGATACTTACCAGATCATACGCTTGCAGAACCACTTAATGTTAAATCAGGAGATAAATGGAATCGGTCTTGTAAAAAACTCGAAGATATTGTACCATCAGACTCGAATAAGCCATATGATATGTCAAAAGTAGTCAAGGAAATAGTAGATGAGGGAAGGTTCATGGAACTATTTCCTTCATATGCTGAAAATATTCTGATTGGTTTCGCCCGTTTAGATGGACAACCTATTGGTATAGTTGCTAATCAACCGAAAGTACTAGCTGGATGTTTAGATATTGATTCATCCGTTAAAGCTGCTAGATTTATTCGTACTTGTGATATTTTCAATATTCCTGTAGTAACTTTTGTTGATGTCCCTGGTTTCCTTCCCGGAACTGTACAAGAGTGGGGTGGAATAATCAGACATGGTGCTAAGATGTTATACGCATATGCTGAGGCAACTATTCCCAAATTAACAGTTGTAACTCGTAAGGCATATGGCGGAGCTTATCTTGCTATGTCTTGTAAACATCTAGGTTCTGATTACAATATTTCATGGCCATCGGGAGAATTGGCAGTGATGGGTGCAGATGGTGCTGTGAATATCATTCATCGTCGTGAACTTGAATTATCTTCAGATAAAGATCAGACACATTCTGAATTAGTTTCTGAGTATCAAGATAAGTTCGGAGACCCATATGTTGCGGCTAAAAATGGTTGGCTAGATGACGTGATTGAGCCTTCGGAAACTAGGAAAAAATTAGTCCAAGCATTGAGACCCCTCAAATCTAAGAGAGAATGGATGCCACCTAAGAAACATGGAAACATCCCTTTGTGAATTCAAGACAAATGATTCCTTCCACCAAGCAATTCCAGTAATTCTACCAGCGAAGGCAACTGGTCAATTTTATTGGGAGAAAAGAGTTTTTTCCAGGCTTCAAGATGCTGTGCAGCAACCATAATTATGGCAAAATCATCAACTTTCCAATTTTCTCCATATGATATTGACACTTGTCTCTCCGCATCTAATTTCTCAGATTTCCCACCTCCTGCAGTGGCATCGAGGTCGATTGCAATAGCAGCATTTCCTTCCTTTACTATTGCATCATTCCAAGGTCCATCTACAAGATTTCTTCTTCCATCTATTGGATGAATAAGTCCTCCTTCAGATGACCATGCTGAAGCTATAGAGCGAGCAGCAGACCCCCCTCCCCGCATTTTCAGAATAGTTCCTTTGGGATTTATTCCGATATGTTTCACAGCGGCAACAAATCCTGCACCATCAGTACTTGTCCCAGACCATTCTCCATCAGATCTTTTCAATTGATTAATTGCATTGACTCCTTCCGGCCCTGAGACTCCTAATCTTTCTTGAGGTGAATGTTTCAAAGGTGCAGTACAACTAATCCAGATATCTCCCTCCAAATGTTCTATATTGTTGAGAAACTCATCAATTGAATCCGCCTCAATAAATACACATTGTGAGCCAGATAATCCTACATATTCACCTACAATTTTGAATAGCCTAGGGGTTAACGAATGTGCGATGGGAAATCCAGCAATCCCCCAATAGGCGGGTGTCTTCACATGGCCTCCTACGAATTGTTAGCAATGAAGGTTTCAAGTGAGTAGTTCGCCCGGAAAGGTTGATGGACAGTGATTTGGATATCGCCCGTAGGGCAGAACCTAGACCTATAGAAGAGATTGCTTCGAAGCTCGGACTTTCTAGTAGTGACTTGATTATGCAAGGGCCAAATGTAGCGAAAATACAGTGGGAAACAATGAAATCAAAGTCATCCAGTAAGCAAGGTTTCTTGATTCTTGTAACTTCAGTAAACCCTACTCCTTTCGGTGAAGGTAAGACTGTTACAACAATTGGACTTAATCAGGGTCTCAATAGAAAAGGGTACAATGCATGCTGTGTAATTAGAGAACCATCAATGGGTCCTGTTTTCGGAATAAAAGGTGGTGCTGCAGGAGGCGGTTTTTCCCAGGTAATTCCTATGGAACAAATAAATCTACATTTCACTGGGGACTTACATGCCGTAACATCTGCTCATAATTTATGTTCTGCTATTCTGGACAACCATCTTCATCGAGATAACCAGTTAGATATTGATACAAATCGTATATTTTGGCCTCGAGTAATTGATATGAATGACCGATCTTTAAGAGAAGTCACAATTGGTCTTGGGGGTAAATCAAATGGTTTAGTTCGAAGTGATAGATTTGATATTACTGCTGCTAGTGAAGTTATGGCTATCTTATCACTCTCTAGAGACTATGAGGATTTACGTGCTAGATTAGGTCGAATCATCATTGCAGAGTCTAATAGTGGCCAACCGGTTACTGCAGATGACATAGGTGCTGCGGGTTCTATGGCTCTACTTCTAAGAGACGCATTACTTCCAAATCTTGTACAAACATTAGAAGGCGATCCTGCATTTGTTCATTGTGGGCCGTTCGCAAACATTGCACATGGAAACTCTTCAATAATTGCAGACTCACTAGCTCTTTCATGTTCAGATTATGTGGTTACGGAAGCAGGTTTTGGAGCAGATATGGGTGCAGAAAAAGCTCTTCACATCAAATCTCTAGCCTCTGGAAAAACCCCTGATTGTGTCGTTATCAATGTTACAGTTAGAAGTATGAAGTTACATGGAGGAGGATTTTCAACAGGAGGAGGGAAAAGGCCTCCAAAAGAAGAATTAGAATCTGAAAATGTAGATGCTACAAGAAAAGGAGCAGGTAGTAATCTAAGAAGACATGTTAGAAATATTTCAATGACTGGATTGCCTGTAATTGTTTCAATAAATAAATTTTCTACAGATACAGATGCGGAAATACAAGCAATTAGTGATGAAGCCAAATTAGCCGGTGCAAAAGATGTTGTAATTTTCGAAGGGCATGCTGGAGGCGGCTTAGGAGCGGGTGAATTAGCAGATGCAGTAGTTAATGCTTGTAAAAGACATGACGAATCTGGAAGGCCATATTCTCCTATTATTGATCCAGGAATGTCAGTTAAAGAGACTATTCTGAAAATTGCAACAAATGTATATGGAGCACATAATGTGGATTTTAGTCCTCAGGCCTTGGCATCTTTTGAAACTTTGAAAAATTGGAATTTAGACAAACTCCCGGTTTGTATGGCCAAAACTCAGTATTCATTTAGCCATGAAGCATCAGAACTCGGAGCTCCAACTGGATTTACCTTACCTATCAGAGAGATTAGAATTAATGCAGGTGCAGGATTTTTGGTTGCAATATGTGGTTCTATGATGACTATGCCTGGATTACCAAAAAGGCCTGCCGCAATGGACATGGACATGGATGAAGATGGTAACCTAATGGGAGTTTTTGGTTGAGGTTGTGGTTGTGCGACAAATTAAGACACTTGAAGAAGGATTCCGCTTAAGGATTGAATCTGAAGATGATCTTTGGGCACTATCGCAACTATGTCGCCCTGATTCGATACTTGGCATGCTATCTCATAGAAGGGATTCTACTACAGGAACTCAGGAAGATGGTAGGGCGAAGAGTGCTGAGAGAAAGCCTATGTGGATAGTTTTGGATGTAGAAAAAACAGAATTTCAACCATTCACCGACAATCTTAGAGCACATGGCATCATTAGAGATGCTAATTTTGACATAGGAAGTCACCATACTCATATCATATCCCCTGGTGATGAAGTTGAGTTGGAATTTCCTGGAGGTTTTGTCAAATCAGACTTATCTCTACTCAAAGAAACCATTTCATCTGGTTCAAGAGCAAAATCCGCATTGATTGTTGTTGAAAATGATGAAATTATTTTGTTCGAAGTAACCTCGCATGGCATTAGAGATGTTTCGCAATTTAGTATGCGTGGAGGCGGCAAGAGAATAACTGATTCATCTGGTGTAAGGAGAGATTTTTTTGAAAAAGTGGCCAAAGAAACGATCATGGTATTCTCCGATGATATGCCAATGGTGATATGTGGACCTGGTCTTGCAAGAGAGCAATTTGAATCTATGCTGAGGTCAAATGGTTCTAAAAATAAGATACTAAATGCAGCCACTTCTATCGGAGGTAGATCTGCTGCTAATGAGGTATTAGCAGATGGTTTAGCAGATGCTGTTTTAGGAGAACATGCTCTTGTTTCTCAAATTAAAGCAATAGAGGAAGGACTGAAAAGAATCTCTACTAATGGGGCTGTAGCTTTTGGGATGAAATTTATTTCCGAGGCTGCAGATTCAGGAGCCATCGATACACTGGCTATAGATGCAAATCTGATACGTAGTCAGGACGCAGAAGTTAGAGGAAATTGGGAATCCATATTACAAATCACAGAATTATCAAAGGGCATTATTATCCAAGTATCTCAAGAACATGACTCTGCGCAGCAATTATTGGGTCTTGGAGGGGCTATAGCTTTGTTAAGATGGAAGATGGATTGAAGAAAATGTCTATTTCAGAAATCAAGATTGTCGCTTTTGGTAATCCAAATAGGCAAGATAATGCTTTCACTGTTTCTTCATATTCAGATTCTATTGGTGCACAAACAAGATTTATCACCTGTAATGATAATGAATTATTTTCCACTTTTGATCATGGTAAGATAGATTGGAGAGAGTCAACAAATGGCATTCATTGGTTAGTTAATTCTGCAGAGACAATTCTATCTGGCGACTCATCAAAGTCAGCAGTAGGTGCAGGGATGACATTTGGAGAACTTGAAGGTGCAAAAATGGTAATGATTGTTGATGTACCGGAGATTCCAGAAGATATTTCTAAATCATGGGGGTTTGTGATAAGTAGAATTAGGCAAATTCATGTATTATTTTTTACACCCAGAGCTCTAGATGCAATATCTAAATTAGAACAAATACCAGTTGAAAATCTCCTGAAAGAAATTCGTAACAGGGGTCTCGTACCTCATGTATGCACCTATCTTAATGACGAGAAAAAGGCAATGGTTGAACACTCCATGGGTTCGGCTTGTATTATCACTGAACATTCTTTTCAACCTTTAGAGTGGTTAGCAAGATATATTTGCAACCTCCCTCTTTCCGGAACAGGGAGTTCAGGCGTCAAAAATGCCTGTTTAGGCTGATTATTCTTGTATTCGAATAAAAAATATTTTTTTAATTAGAACTTTAACAGGGACCTATAGCGACAATGCCTTTTGAAGGGTGACCCATTCGGCCAACCCTCGGGGGATACAAGTATGCCACTAAGATTAGGTCCAGCAGGTGTTCCTTTGTCTTGTAAAGGGCGTACAATAGTAGAAGGTATGGACGATATTACAGTCCTTGGTTTAGATGCAATGGAGATACAAACCGTTCGCACAGTTCAACCGAAACATTTCGATCAATATTGGCAAGCAGGCATACTCTCATGGGATTCAGATATTGAAATGAATATGCACGGACCTTATTATGCCGAACTTTTAGGGAATCGTAGAGAGCGTAATCGTAGTTTGTTGAAAATGGAATCTAGTATGCAAGCTGGAAAAATTCTCAATGCACGTCATCTAACCTATCACGTGGGCCCTTATGGGGAGTATGAACCTGGTAGTGCTGCAAATGAACAAGTTGCAAATGTATTTTCAGGCGTTGTTGATAGAGTTCGTTCAATCTGGGGAGATGCTCAAGAAGAACTAGACTATGCTGCCTTCCCTTGGATTCATGAATCTGAACCTTCTTTAGTTGGAATTGAAACATCGGGGCGCCAAGAGTTATGGGGTACAATTGAGGAAGTACTAGAAGTTTGCAATCATGTTGATGGAACGGTTCCTGTGATTAATATGGCTCATATTCATGCCAGAGGTCATGGCAAGATGAAAACCAGTGAAGATTACGCAGAATTATTTGATCTTGTTAGAGAAAGTTATGGTGGAAAGAAGTTCTATTGTCACTTTGCAGGTGTAGAGCATAGAATGGGTAATGCTTTGCATTATACTCAAATAAAGAAATCTGATCTGAAATTTGAGCCATTTGCAGAGTATTTAGCAGAGGAGGGTGATTGGCTAGATATTACAATTATTTCCGATTCTCCATTATTGGAACACGATGCAATGTACATGTTACAACATTATGACAAAGCTCGACAAAGATTATTGGAGATTCGTGCTCGTGATGAACGTCGATTGAAATTAGCTAGAGAAGCAGGTATGTCTTCCGATGAACTTGCAGAACTAGAGGAAAAAGCAGCAGAGGAAAGAAAGAAATCCGAGGAAGAAAAATCAGAAGAAAAAGAGAAACCTGCTCCTAAAAAGGCGGCTCCTAAGAAAGATACTGGCTCTAGTTCCATGATGTCTTTTGACGATAATGAAGATGATGATGATTTATTCTAAGGATCATTCAATATGACTTCTAACCAGTACTGATGCAGGCATATTTGGTGGGTCACTAAAACCAAAGTTAGCCTTTGGATAAAATTTTGTATACCCTCCCAAGTTTTTACCTGAAATTTCTGCCTTAGCATTTTTCAATCTAGAGATCTTATCGACTACATACCACTCTTTTCTTCCATTTTTTGTTTTTCCATGAGTTTTTGTTCTAAATATTAACCATCCAAAAAAATACTCAATTGTCGATACAAACCAAAGTGGCCTTTTTTTTACTAGAAATGAGAGTTCTTTTCCCCATTTGAATTGACATTTGATATCTTTACTACTAAAGATAATTTCTTTTTGATTAGTTTCAATTTTTATTTCTTCAATTCTAACTTCATCAAAATCATATAGTGAATCAATATATTCTCCAATTTCTTTTTTTGGTGCAATTAGGACCTTTTTTCCATCAGGTTTAGCCCACATAATATCTGCAAAACTCCCAAATGGAGACTTCTTCCATATTCCAATAACAATCCTATCTCCTGAGTCAAAACCGCATGAAGTAATACGGCCCTCAAAGATATCCATAATGTTTCGATATAACAATAGTTAATGAATTACTGTATGACACTAGACGTCATTTTGATATTTTGCTGGTGGGACTGGCCGGACTTGAACCGGCGGCCTCCGCATCTTCAGTGCGGCGCTCTCCCAGCTGAGCTACAGTCCCATTAGCATGCACGCCACTGCACTATACTCTTCAATTGTTCTGAGAACTCAATTAGCATCTAATAGTACTTCTAATTGCATTTCATGCAATAATGAATTTCCTTCTTCAGCCATATTTAGTAGTGAATTTAGTTGTTGTCTAGTATATGTTGATTCTTCTCCTGTACCCTGTACTTCTACAAACTCTCCATTACTTGTCATTACTACATTCATGTCAACATCTGCATTACTGTCTAAGATATAATCTAAGTCTAGGTAAATGTCATCTCCAATAAGTCCAACACTTACAGCAGCCACATTATTAGTGATGACTGAATTTTCATGATTATTTTTTTCTTCATCTGTTAAATCCGGTTTTACCCATCCGTTCTTCAAATCTTCTCTACTTGGCCTCAAATTAATTGGAAGGCACTCACCATCATTAATTAATCTACGAACTGCCAACCTCAGAGCAATACAGGCTGCTGTGATAGAAGCACATCTTGTACCACCATCTGCATTAAGAACATCGCAATCAACTGTAAGAGCAATAGGTCCTAATTGCTCTAAATCTATAGCTCCTCTTAGAGAACGAGCAACTAATCTTTCAATTTCTTGTGTTCTTCCTTTGGCTCCGCTTCTTTCTCTTCTAAAACGACTATCAGTAGATCCAGGCAAAAGTGAGTATTCTGCATGTACCCAGCCTCTCTGTGAATCTCTAGGGAACCATCTCGGTAATCCATCTGCTTTAGTTACACAAGCAAGAATTACAGTATCTCCTTGGCGATATAATACCGACGCCAAAGCATTAGGTGTAAAGTCTAAAGTTACTTCAATTTCTCTTAATTTATCTTTTTCTCTATTGACTTCAAAGTCGCCACTCTTCATCTTACTCATGGTAGTCCGGATAAACACCCTTTGATGAATCATTCTCTTCTAGCATGAGGTGGTCTGAATGATTCCACAACTTCCGAATCTGTAGTTATGTAGGGCCCTCCAATCAAATCTACGCAGTATGGAACAGCCGCAAATATTTCTCCTAATATTTCTTTAATCGAGCGAGGAGAACCTGGTAAATTTATGATCAGAGCCTCTCCTCGGATTCCTGCGGTTTGTCTAGAAAGTATTGCAGTAGGGACGTATTTCAGAGATATTGCACGCATTTGTTCTCCGAATCCTGGCAATATTTTTCCACAAACAGATATAGTAGCTTCTGGAGTAACATCCCTAATTGCTGGTCCAGTGCCTCCAGTTGTCAATATAACAGAACAACCTTCAACCTCAACTAAGTCGATTAAAGCCTCTTCTATGAGTGGTTTTTCATCATAAACTAATTTTCTAACTATCTCCCAAGGAGATGATAAAGCCTCCCTCAGAAAATCTTCAATTGCAGGACCACTGAGGTCTTCATATTCGCCAGAACTTGCTCTATCTGATGCAGTTAAGATTCCAAATCGACATAGTTCTCCGGTTCCCATTGTACTTTCATAAGGGGGGTTTAATCAAAACGCCATCGGTCTGAATCTTTGACAAACCAATGGGCATGTTCAAGAACCTCCATGCTAGCAAAGACTTCCCGGAGGTTTGCAAGTGTTGAGTCCACCCAAAAATACACGCCGATGCACGACTTCTTTTTTCCATCAAGATATTTCATTGATGGTTCTTGTATCGGTAGTTAAAATAGTCTCACCACTTTAATCCTGAGTGAGGTAGTAAAAATGACTGATAAGGAAAAATATGCTGTTCAGATAGCTTTAGTGAAAGAAGAATGTAAAGATGTAGACGAAGACGAAGTCGCTAAAGAATTTGAAAAATATGAAAATGAATTTTTAATCCCTCCTAACGACGCTGTAAGATCAGTAATTCTTAAATTTCAAAAGGCCAGTGGTAAGGATATCGAATCTTTCCCTGGAGCAGCTCCTCGTGTTGAGAAGAAAGTTGACAGATTCAGTGAGTTAGGCTCAGAAGATAAGAATGTCACATTAGAGGTTGCAGTTGTAACCTATGTCCCAAGAGTACAGATGGTAAGGGGTGAAGAAAAGCAAATCGCATTCGGATGGATTGAAGATAATCCTTGGGAATCAACGGACAAAAGAGAAAGGTGGGATTTCAAGGATTGGGGTGGGCACTCTGAGAATCTAAGACCCAATTCAATAGTTAGGCTCGAAGGAGTTTCGGTAAATGAATGGAACGAGAAACGTTCTATCAATGTTAACAGAGGTAGTAGGGTTACAATACTCCGTGAGGGCGGCCCGGCTGTTCCAGCCCTTAGTGATGAGCCAATTCTAATAGAAAAAGCATCAGAGAATGAAGGTTATGTGAACTTACTAGCACGCATAATTTCCCTTAAACCAGATATAATTACCAAAAGAGATGGCAGTGGGACCATAGATATCTTCCGAGGTACTTTGGCAGACTCCTCAGGAAAAATAAGTTTCTTATCTTGGGTGCCAATAGAACATGAGGTTGGTGATTTAGTAAAAATTGATGGTGCTATGATAAGAAAGTTTAGGGAAACTCCTGAAGTTAATGTAAATGATAGGACCAAAATTGAGAAATTTCATGATAGTAACTTCGCCAGTATTGAAGAATTGTCAAAAGCGACAACATCACGAATTTCAGAATTAAGAAATGGAATGAAGGATGTAATCACCACTGTTCAAGTCGAATCTTGGCAATCTCGAACATTTACAAATTCTGATGGTGAAGAAAGAATAGTCAGAAGTGGAGATGTAATGGATCCATCCGGCCGTTGCAGACTCACCGCTTGGTGTGAAATCGATCCTAAACCTGGAGATTTTCTACATTTAAACGGCGCCAGAGTTCAATTTTGGCAAGGTTCTCCTGATTTAGTGGTGGATGAATTAGAACAAATTCAGAATTTAACTGAAGCACCATGGGATACAATAAATCCCGAAAATCATTGGGTTGAAATTAGTTTATCCGATTTAGTAAATGGCGGCTCAAGGAGGGGTTTGAAAACAACTGGAACAATTGTTGCAGTCAAAAATGATTCAGGAATAATAGAACGTTGTCCAGAGTGTAACAGAATTCTAAGGGACGGGGCTTGCCAAGATCATGGGCCACAACACGGTGTAGAAGATTTAAGATTAAAATTTGTTTTAGATGATGGAATTAATAATGCATCCTTAATTATGGGCAAAGAACCATCTGAGGCTTTCCTTAGCATGACTCAAGAGATGGTTAAGGAGCACATATCACAAAGGGGTAAGGAGGATTTTATAGCCCATATCAGGAACAAGATTTTAGCTCGTAAAGTGGTAATAAATGGGCGTTCTTTAGTGGATAATCAAGGCGCTATGATTCTTGCTGAGAATGTAGATTTAGATTCCGTAAAAAATGAAGATGCAGCCAATTTAGTTATCGAACAATGGGGGGTTCTACTATGATGAACCAAGTTCGATTTGGCCGTCAAAGTGCGATAAGAATATTCGCACAAGAGTACTCTGATGCAAATTTACCATTAGAGGGTGTTGGAGAATATGCTCCTAGTTTTATTATTACAAAATTAGGTGCAAAAGTCA
>Ga0115011_10002042_pt1 | contig 14161 bp, 14 predicted proteins | sample TroAtlMetagenome_2_FD_88705 | JGI IMG/M metagenome (GOLD analysis project Ga0115011, IMG submission 88705) | Marine eukaryotic phytoplankton communities from Atlantic Ocean - Tropical Atlantic ANT8 Metagenome | ecosystem: Environmental > Aquatic > Marine > Oceanic | place: Tropical Atlantic...
ATAAAAGTTACCAACTAAAAGATCATAAACCCAATGTGCTTCAAGTTCATCCATCATGGTAATTGACCGACTTTTAGTTAATACTAAAATAAGCCCTCTCAGCAGAAACAAAACTCCTAATGAAGCAACTAGAGAAGAAAGACGACCAAAAACTATTAACGCACCAACCAAAGCACCCACTATAGCTCCACTTATAACACCTGCTAAAATTGCAAGTGCTGGATCTATTCCAGCCTTTACTAGTATAGCAAAAACATATGCTGCCAATGCATAAGTTGAAGCAAAAGATAAATCAATTTCTCCAGAAGCAACTAAAAAAACTAGTGGTACTACTAAGAATAAAAGAGTTGGCATCATTACAAACACAGATTGATGCAAATTTGGCCTCAACCAAGCTTCTGGAGCGCCAATAAGAAATATTAGCATCAAAATTATGAAGTAGCCCATACTTCCTAGAGCTCTACCATTATTATGAAAAAATTTACTAAAAGTTGATTTTTCTATGCCCATGTCAATCTCTAATGCTTACTTACAGTGTCTTTCATTATTCTCATTAATTTTTCTGGACTTGAAACATCTTTTTTGTCCAGTTGGTGAACCACTTCACCTCTATCTAAAATTACAAATCTGTCGGAGATATCATAAATATGAAAAATATTATGGCCAATAAACAACACAGATCTATTAGATTTTTTTACATTTTTGACGAAATCAAAAACTTTTTGGGTTTCATTTAGCGATAATGCATTTGTAGGTTCATCTAGAATTATTAGTTCAGCATTATTATAGATTGCTCTAGCAATTGCTACTCCTTGCCTTTCGCCTCCAGATAAATTGCCTACAGGAGACCCAGCATGAATTAATTTTGATGTAAATCCTATTTCTCTTATTAACCTATTGGCCTCGTTAATCTGTTCCTTTTCTCTTATAAAACCAAATGGATAAGTCAACTCTTTACCCATAAAGATATTCCAAACGATAGATTGCTGAGGACACAAAGCCCTATCCTGAAACACAGTTTCTATTCCTGATTCCCTAGCTTTCAAAGCTGTCCAGTTTGTGACCTTTTGATCTCTTATAATTATTTCACCTTCGTCTGGTGAATAAACACCTACAAGTGTCTTTATAAGTGTCGACTTTCCAGCACCGTTATCACCTATCAAACCAACAATCTCCCCAACACCAACACTTAAGGAAGCTTTATTTAACGCAGTTATGCCACCAAATTTTTTAGTGACGTTTTTTAATTCAATTATATTTTTCATTTTATAGATTTACTAAAAATTTATAGATTTACTGACCCATAAGTCCATGGGTCAGTATGATAATATACTTATCTTAAGCCAGCATCTGCAAGAGCTTTCACTGATTTATAATTATTTGTATCAACAAATCCAGCACCAGTGTCCTGGTTTATGGCTCCAGTACCTAATACTGCCGTTTGGCAGAGAGAGAGTACAGGTAGATAACCTTGCAAGAAAGGCTGCTGATCTGAAGTTAAGTGAACATAACCTTTTTCAAAAGCAGTCATAATTTGTGGACTTGTATCAAATCCTATTTGTAAGATTTCATTAGGGCCGTAGCCTGCTGCTTTTGCAATCCCCTCAGCAACATTCATTATATCACTTCCAGGATGAACAATAATTTTAGTTGTTGGATTTGCACTTAGTGCAGCAGTGAAAATAGGTATTACCATATTTGGATCTGAAGCATAAAGTGGATTACCATCTACAACTGTTACTGTCATACCATGCTCTTCAAAGATAATTCTCGCTCCATCTTCTCGCTGTGCTCTTGCGTAATCACCAATAGGAACCATCACAATGGCATGATCACCAGCTTTAAGCCCAAATTGTCTTATAGCTTCTCTAGCTAATGCTTTACCTTGTGTGGCTAAATTAGCACCAACATAACCACCACCAAATCTCGCTCTAACTCCACTAGGATCAACATTCTGATAGGTCATCAGAATACCTTTGTCAGCAGCTTGCTTAGCAAGAGGCATTAAAGCATCGTCACCAGGATGCCCCATCATTCCAATGGCATCTACACCTAAGCCAATGGACTCTCTAAGTTGGCGAACCATTTTCTCAAAATCCCATTCTGAATAAATGATTTCTGCGTCTGCACCAGTGTCTCTGATTGCATTCATTGCACCCGCAGCCACAATACCTGCAAATCCACCAGCCTCTGGTCCACCAGCATAAAAATGCATCTTTACGTCCTTACACCATTTCTCTCCTAAATCTTGGCCAGTGGGACCAGCAAATGAATTTAGTGATAATGGTACAAGGAATAAAAATACAATTAACAATTTTAACAATTTCATTTTTTTCCTCCAACATTTTAGTTATGTTTGACGTTAGTTCGGAAACGTTTTCGTTGTCAAGAATATTTAATTGATAATTAGTTGATGATTATTTATTAATTGAAACAAATTATTATTTGAAAGAAATATATGAATATAAAAGAATTTTCAAAAAAAATAGGTGTGCCAATTTCAACGATCTCCAAAGCTTTAGGTGATTATAAAGACGTTAACATTGATACTAAAAATAAAATTATAACCCTTGCTAAAAAGTATAAATATGTTCCTAATATTTATGCTAAAACACTTGCCTCAAAGGTGAATTTTTCAGTTGGATTAGTATTACCTTTTACTTACAGTCACGAGCAAAAAATTACTTTAATCGATTTTATTGAAAACGTTCATTCAAAATTAAATGCTTTGAATATTCCTGTAATAATGATTTTTGCAAAAGATGAACAAGAAGAAATAGATGCTTTTGAAAAGCTTATTCATTATCATAAAGTTAGATTAATTTTATTAAATGATACTAAAAAATTTGATAAAAGAATAGACTATCTAGACAATAAAAAAATGAGTTATATTACTTGGGGAAGATGTAATAAAGACCCAAATGAATATTCTTGGATTGATGAAGATATTTTATATAGCAATAATTTAGCTGTTAATTTTATATTATCAAAAGGTCATTCTAAAATTGGTTATGTAGACTCAGATTTAAAGTCTAACTACATATCTTTAAGAAAAAAATATTTTAAAGCTTCTCTTAAAAAAAATAAAATAGAAGTAAATGATAATTATTTTGTTAAAGGTTTCCGAGACAATCAAAACAAAACAAAAGATAATATTAAAAAATTACTTTCAAAGAACAAAGAAATAACAGTTTTACTAATTTCTTCTCATACTCTTGCTAGTCATGTAGTTGAAGCATGTAGAGATATGAATAAAAAAATAGGAGAGGACATTTCATTAGTTTCTTTTGACTCAAATATTTTATCCTCAATAGCGCCTTTTATGACTGTAGTAGGACAACCTGTAAAAGAAATTAATGAAAACTTTATTCGATTAATCCAATCTAAGATTAACAAATTAAATAATAATTTTCATTATTTGTATAAATCCAAATTGTTTGACAATAGCTCAGTAGCTAAAATAGAAAAATAGAGCTTTTTGGTTCTTAGGATTTATCTTTGAGAAATTTTTCAAACTCTACTTGTTTCATAATAATATCATGTCGTTTTTCAGGGTAAACTCTATTAGCAATATCAGCTTTAAAATTTTTAAAAGCTTTAACAGATTTTGTTTTTATAACCTCATAGTCTTTATTTAGATCAGAATATACCTTTGCATGACGTGGAATATGACCTTTATTATATCCTAAAATATCTTCTGAAAATAAATACTGTGCATCGCAACCTTGACCACTTCCCATACCAATTATGAAAATATCCAATTTTTTTGAAATATATTCTCCCAAAACAAATGGAACAATTTCAATTTCAACTGCGAAAGCTCCAGCTTCTTGAAGTCTTAATGCTTGATCATAAATAATTTTAGCTTCCTTTGAACTTTTGCCATATGCTTTAAATCCTCCATAAAAAGTTGATTTATAGGGGATGAAGCCAGTATGTCCAACAACTGGAATACCTTCGTCAGCTATTGCCTTAATAAATTTATTGCTTTGAGGACAATAAATAGCATCAGCACCACTTTCAAAAAGAATAAAAGATCTATTCAATATTTCGTATTCACTTAAATATTTTCCATACTGTAGACCAACAGTCAAAAAAGTATTTTTTGCAGCATTCCTTATTTCATTAACATTATTATTTTCAGAAGAAACGATCATTTCTATACCTGCTAATTCACAAGCCTCTGCTTCCAAAGCATTATGTGTATAAACTTCAGCTAATTTTTCCTTTCCCTTAAAACTTAAAATCTCTTTTACTGTTAGTTTTTTTTTCATTTCATCTAATACCTTAGTCTTTTACTTACTCTTTTTGTTTGCCCGTAACTATATAAACTATCTAATCCACCATCTCTTCCATAACCTGATTTCTTATAACCACCACCAGGAAGATTTACACCATCAACAAACCAATCATTATGCCACACTATTCCTGCTTCAATCCTGTCTGCCATCCATTTAGCTTTTAAGTCATTAGATGTAAATATACCAGATGCCAAGCCATATTCTGTAGAATTAATTATATCAATTGCCTCTTCATCAGTTTCAAAATCGAGAACTACCGCAATCGGACCAAAAATCTCATCTTGTGCAATTGTAGAATTTTTATCAACATTATCAAATATTGTTGGCTTATAATAATTACCTTTATCATAATTAAACTCTTCACCACCAATAACCAAGTTAGCTCCAGTTTGAACACCAGACTTACAGTAATTTGATACTCTCTTTAGTTGCTCTTTGGATATCAATGGAGTTACATCAGAATTATTATTTTCACCAGGACCAATGCTCAGATTAGCTGTTTCTGAAGTTAACTTATCCATATACTCACTTTTTATACTTGGATGTATAATTACTCTGGACATTGCAACACAGATTTGACCGGCGTTTGGACGATAAATACCATTTATTGTGCTTTCAACAGCTTGATCAATATTTGCATCAGAGCAAATTATAGCTGCTGATTTGCCACCTAACTCTAAATGACATGGAATAATTCTATCAGCTGTCTCTTTTAAAATTTCCGAAGCAACTTCTGTAGAACCAGTAAAAACTACTTGATTAACTTTTTTGTGACTTACAAGCTTTTTGCCAGTAATTTCACCATAACCATGAACAATATTAACCAATCCAGGAGGTAATTGAATTTCATAAAAAATTTTACCAAAAATGTTTGATGAAATGGGGCAAAGTTCTGGTGGCTTTATTACAATAGTATTTCCTACAACTAAACTAACTGCTACTGATCTAGCAAATAGTGAAATTGGATAATTCCAGGGAATTATTTGCAAACTAACGCCATAGGGCTCCAAAGTTACATAATTAAAAGTGTCCTTTCCAGAAGGTATCAGTTTATTTTCGATTTTATCAGTTATACCTGCATAATAATCAAAAACTGAAGCCGCCCCTTCAAATTCCCCTTCACACTGTAATAAGGTTTTTCCGTTTTCTTTACTTAAAATTTGTGCACCGTAAACTTTATACTCCCTAAGTTTTTTTGCAATAGATCTTAAAAAGTTTGATTTTTTAACCGAATCCATATCTTGAAGAACTCTATTGCGGAATGAATTCGAAGCTGCTTCAAAAGCTAATTCAATCTCATCATCAAGAGCTTCATCTACAAAGCCCACTTCAATTTGATTTGCAGGATTAAGAACTCTAATGTTCTGTTTTGAAATTGAATTAATGAAATTACCATTTATAAAATTTCTTGTTTCCAAAGCCATCTCCATAATTAAAACTTATTTTATTTAATTAACAGGTAACTTAACTGTTATATAATAGTCGGGGTTCCTTGTTTTTTTAATTATTGCTGGAATTATTTCTCTATAGGCTTCAAATAAACTCATAGGTATAGGCAATTGATGTTTTATAGCTGCGTGTAGTTTTGGCAAATTATAAGATGGAACTGATGGAAACATATGGTGTTCTATATGATATTCCATTTTCCAATATATAAAACTAAAAATTGGATTTAATCGAACTGACCTTGTTGATAGTCTGTGGTCCCTAACATCTTCTTGTAACCCCATATGCTGAGTTAATCCCCAAACAATATTTAAAGTTGCAAAAAATTTAGGAATAAGAAATAAAAAAATAGGCAATAGTGAATTTAAAAAGAATGATAGTAAAATTATCATTAGCCATAAAAATACGTATATTCTAGACACAAAAATACAAGATGACTTTTTATGCTGAGGTATACACTCTTTCATAACTTTAGTTTCTATTCCTAAAGCGTGTTCAAAAATTTCTTTTTGGATTGATTTGTGTAGATTAAGCAACCCAAAACCAGGAACAAAAATAATCAAAAAATTAATAAGCTTTTTGGGTTTCCAAAAGATAGAACCATCTACTTCAAAATCATGAGGATCAATTGACGCAGTATAATTATGATGAAGAGAATGGCTCCATCTGAACCTCACAGCTTCAAAGCTATTCATAAAACTGCCAATATGATAGAAAAAATCATTTAATTTCCTTGAGTTGAAAGCTGTTCTATGTCCACACTCATGCCATATAGCATCTGCCCCTCCCCACCATGTGCAATATGCTATGTAAAAACCAATAAACCACCAACTCCCCCAATAATAAAAACAAAATGAACCTAATATTATCAAAGTAATGAAATATATGGTTATATGTTTCCATCCTTCATAATCACTTCTCATCAACAGTTCTTTTAATAATTTTCTATCAATTTCTGGTTTAAACCAGTTTTCTGATGATGGATTTGTCTTACTTTTATTAGATACAGAATTCATTTTAACCTAATATCATTGTTTTTATATTCATAAATTAAATATTTTATTTCAAAAATCAAAAGATAATTTAACATAAAATTATTTTATTGCTTTATTAAAAAATAAAGTGAAAATTTATATCATTAATAAATTTTAAGGAATTATGGTTATTAAAAAACAATTTTGGTCTGATTTAAGCGCATCTGATTTTAAAAAAATAAATTTTGAAAACTATGTTGCAATACAACCAATTGCAGCGGTTGAACAACATGGTCCTCACTTACCTGTAAATGTTGACTTTAAAATAATTGATGGATTAATTAATTTACTAGTCAAAAAGTTAGATAAAAAAAACAAAATATTATTTCTGCCAACTCAAAAAATAGGAAAAAGTAACGAGCATTTAAAATTTCCTGGAACATTAAGTTTATCTTCGGACACTTTAACATCAATTCTATTAGAAATAGGTGATTGTGTTAGCAAAACTGGAATTAAAAAATTAGTTTTATTTAATAGCCATGGAGGTAATTCAAGCTTACTTGATGTTGTTGCTAGAGAAATAAGAATAAAGAATAAAATGTTGGTTTTTAATTTTAGCTGGTTTAATTTTGGTTTGCCTAATGAACTTTATTCAAATAAAGAAACTCAATATGGCATTCACGCTGGTGATATAGAAACCTCTATAATGTTAGCGTTAGATCCTGCTAATGTAGACATGGCAAAGGCTGAAAATTTTGTCTCAAAAATATCAAAATTTGACAAAAAATATAAACATATTGCATTAAATTCATCAGCAAAAATTGCTTGGCAAACTCAAGATTTAAATATTAAAGGCGCATGTGGCAATGCAAAATTAGCAACTGCAGAAAAAGGCAAAATTACTCTTGAATTTGTATGTGAAAAACTTTTACAGGTTTTTGATGAAATTGAACAATTTCCAAATAAGTTTATATCTGATTAACTAAACCTATCCTGAATTATTTAAATATGAGAAAATTAAATACAATAATCAATTTAAAAGAAGTTAATAAAACTTTTGATAATGGAACAGTTGCTATTCAGGGAATGAATATTGATGTTTCGAATGGACAGTTTATTAGTTTTTTAGGCCCATCTGGTTGTGGCAAAAGTACTGTACTTAAGATGATTGCTGGCTTGCTTAAACCAACATCTGGCGACATTATGTTTAATGGTAAAAGTTTTTCCTCTCAATTACAAGATCTGGAAATTGGATATGTTTTTCAAGATGCAACCTTAATGCCTTGGGCTACAGTATCAGATAATGTTTTTTTGCCCTTAAGAATAAAAGGAATTAGTAAAAGTAAGGCATCTAATGAAATTGAAAAAGTTTTAATGCAGGTTGGCTTAAAAGATTTTTTCAATGCCTATCCAAGGGAACTCTCTGGCGGAATGAAAATGAGAGTATCAATAGCTAGAGCTTTAATAATGAGGCCTAAATTACTTTTAATGGATGAGCCTTTTGCAGCGCTTGATGAAATGACAAGGTTTAAACTAAATGATGATGTCTTAACTTTTTGGGGTAACGGTGATCTAACAGTAATATTTGTTACTCATAGTGTATTTGAGTCAGTTTATCTTTCTAATAGGGTTGTTGTTATGGCCCCAAGACCTGGGAGGGTGATTGCTGATATATCTCTTAATAATAATTACCCAAGATCAAAAGAATATAGAACAACAACTAATTATGCTAAAAATTGCCGATTGATAAGTAAATATTTACAAAATACAATTTGAGTTTAAAAAAAAATGACAAAAATTAAAAAAGTCAAATTAGAGGTTGATCGTTCTGAAATATGGCAGAATCGTATGAAGTGGTTTATGCCTGTTATTACTATTTCTTTAGCTATTATTATATGGGAACTTCTTGTAAGGATTTATGATGTACCTCATTACTTAATTCCTGCTCCTAGTAAAATTTCAACGACATTGTGGACTGATGGACCTTCTCTGATAAAAGCAATGATGTTTACCATAAAACTAACTTTCTTTTCATTATTACTTGCAATAGTTGGTGGAGTTCTTTTAGGAATGTTATTTGCTTTATCAAGAACATTAGAAATGAGTCTATTCCCTTTTGCTGTTATACTCCAAGTAACACCAGTTATAGCAATTGCTCCCTTGATTTTGATTTATGTTGACAGTACTTTTGCTGCTCTTTTGATTTGTGCCTGGATAGTTGCCTTTTTCCCAATCTTATCAAATACTGCTATAGGACTGAGAAGTGCTGACCATAATCTTAAAGATTTGTTTTCTCTATATAAAGCCTCCCCTTGGCAAAAATTTAGATATTTATTATTTCCATCAGCTCTTCCATATTTTATGGCATCATTAAAAATTGCAGGAGGACTCTCTCTTATAGGAGCTGTTGTTGCAGAATTCGTTGCAGGATCGGCAGGACAGAATACTGGATTGGCATCAAGGATACTAGAATCAAGCTTTAGGTTTGAGATACCTAGAATGTTTGCAGCTTTATTTCTAGTTTCTATTTTAGGAATTTCTATTTTTTTAATAACAAGTCTTCTTTCACATTTAGTCCTTGGTCATTGGCATGAAAGTGAAATTAAAAGAGAAAAATAGTGGACCCTAAATCAATAATAGAAAATGAAAGTCTCATTAAAGGAATAAAAGTTTTCGGTAAATCTGGTTATTTTGATATAATTTTGAGTGAAGGTAAATTCAAATCCATCCTAAAGTCGGAGAAATCTGAAAAAGGAATAATAATACCCAAGTTATCCGATATCCATGTACATTTAGATAAAACGGGCACACATAAAAGAATAAATAAAAAAGCAAAATCATTGTTTGAGGCCATAGAACTTATGGATAAAGATAAGTTAATTTGGTCTGAAAATGATATTTATGAAAGAGCGAATAATGCAATTCAAAATGCATGGGAAAATGGGACAGGTTTTATTCGCACTCATATTGATTGGATAGAAGAAAAAACACCTATTGCATGGAATGTAATAAAGTCCCTTAAAAATAAATGGCGAGATAAAGTTGTAATTGAAATGGCTTCTCTTAGCCCCCTCGATTTAATGCCATTAAAAGGAGAAAAAATAAGCAAAATTGTTTCAGAAGATAATTCTATATTGGGTGCTTTTGTATATCGCAATGAAAATCTAGAAGACAAAATAAAACTTGTTTTTGAAATTGCTGATAAATATGCATTAAATTTAGATTTTCATGTTGATGAAGGTCTTGATAAAGATGCAAATGGTATTGATCATATAATTAAATATACAAAAAGATTTAAAATGGAAAATAGAGTTTTGTGCAGTCATGCTTGTTCTTTATCAATAAGAGATGAGAAGGAAGTTTTGACAATACTTGAAGATGCTGCTTCAGCTGGAATTGGTTTAACTTGCCTGCCATCAACAAATTTATGGCTACAAGATTTTAATGAGAATAGAACTCCAAGATTTAGGGGAATAGCTCCAATAATTGAAGCAAGAAATTTTGGCATACCCATAATGATAGCTTCAGACAATTGTCAAGACTCTTTTTATCCTTATGGAAACCATGACTTATTATCAGCATTTAAACTAGCTCTTATCAGCGGTCATCTAGATGAAAATAGTTGGTTTGATAGTATTACACAATTACCTTGTGAATGGATGGGCTTTAATTATCAAATTCAAGAAGGCTCAGAAGCAAATTTTTTGAAATTTAATCAGAGTAGTATTAGTGAAATAATGAAAGTATCAAAACATCATTTTCAAATATGGGAAAAAGGCAAATTAATTAGAGAATAAATAAAAGGATGAAAAAATGAGGAAGCAATTTGATTGGTCAGGTTTTAAATCAGAAATTGAAGGTATAAGGTATGAAGAATCAAAGGAATTTGTTTCTTCGCGATCAAAAGACTACTTTTGGTATAGTCCAATTTTGCAAGAGGAACTTGAAAATAAAATCGGGGATTTAGTTGTAATACCATCAAATGAGGACGAGATTAAAATAATAGCATCAGCCATAGCAGAATATAAAATACCACTTACGCTGAGAGGTGGAGGAACAGGTAATTACGGCCAATGTGTTCCTCTAGAAGGTGGTGTGATTATGATAATGACAAAGCTAAACAAAATAATTGAATTTAAGAAAAGTTCTGTAAGGACACAAGCAGGTATTAGAATTTCAAAACTAGATGATGCGGCTTTAGAAAGAGGTTTTGAGCTTCTTATGTACCCTTCAACAAGACAAACCGCAACTATAGGTGGTTTTTTAGCTGGTGGTTCTGGAGGATGTGGTTCTCTTAGAAATGGAATGTTGAGAGATCCTGGAAATATAAATTATTTGAAAATTCTTACTATTGAGAAACAACCTAAAATAATTGAATTATATAATGAAGAAATTCAAAAGGTTCAACATGCTTACGGAACAAATGGCATTGTACTTGAGATGGAACTAGCATTGTCTAAGTCAAAAGATTGGATACACTGTGCTGTTCTACTAGATGGTTATGATAAAGCATTAAAATTTGCAATGTCAGCACAAAAAAAATCTCTAGATTGTTATTTGCTTACAGTTGTAGAAAGAAGGTTTTCTAAGTTTTATCAAAAGCTTAAAAATCTTTTCCCCAGCAATAAAGATGCTGTTTTTTCAATGGTGGCTCCAGAAGCTTTTGAAGAATTTAAAAAATTTGTGAATGAGAATGGAGGAGAAATTTCATTCAATTATAAAGAAAAAGAACTAAGACCAAACGGTCTTCAACCAGCATATGAATTTGGATGGAATCATACTACCCTTCAGGCTTTAAAAGTTGATAGAAGTTGGACGTACCTTCAAGTTGCTTATCCACAACCATTTGATCCAGATTTAGTTATGCGTCAAATGAAACGTTATGGTGAAGATATATACTGGCACCATGAAATGGCTAGAATGGGTGGTCATATTCAGATTTTTGCCCTTCCTTTAGTTAAAAGCAAAGGGAAAAAAGCAATGTACAATCTCATAGATGAGTTAGAAAAAAAAGATGGTTGTACAATATACGATCCTCATGTTTATACTATAGAGGATGGAGGGATGAAAGAAATTGACTACAATCAAATAGAATTTAAGAAAAAAGCCGACCCTTATGGTTTGATGAATCCTGGAAAAACTAGAGGGTGGTTAAAAGAAATGGTGAAATAATTTTAATAAAGGGAGTAAAATCATGAAAAAAATTATTATATTTTTAATTAGTTCATTAATACTAATGAACTCAAATGTCGTCTATGCTGCGGACAAGGTTGTTTTTGGAACTAACTGGCTTGCACAAGGCGGTCATGGAGGTTTTTATCAAGCTATTGCTGATGGGACATATAAGAAGCATGGGCTTGATGTAGAAATTATGATGGGCGGTCCCCAAATGAATAATCGTCCTATGCTGATAGCTGGCAAACTTGATTTTTTAATGACAGGTAACTTATTACTCTCATTTGATAATGTAAGAAATGGAATACCTACAATGGTTGTTGGAGCTTTTTTTCAGAAAGATCCTCAAGCAATGATTTCTCATAGTGGTCAATATAGCAATTTTGGTGATTTAAAAAATGCTCCTACAGTATTAGTTTCTAAAGATGGACAATTTAGCTTTTGGAAGTGGATGGTTAATGCTCATGGTTTTAAAGATGAACAAGTAAAGCCTTATGCTTACAATCTAGCTCAGTTTCTACAAGATGAGAAAATGGTCCAGCAAGCTTACGGAACTGCAGAACCAATATATGCTGCCGCTGCTGGTGCAAAACCAGAGACATTTTTATTAGCTGATCATGGGTGGACTACTTACTCTACAACAATAGAAGCTAGAACTGAAATGGTGAAGAATAATCCTGATCTAATTCAAAGATTTATGAATGCTTCCATAGAAGGCTGGTATAACTTTTTATATGGGGACAGATCAGCAGCATATGGATTGATCATGAAAGATAATCCTGAAATGACTAAAGAGAAACTTGATAAAGAAATGGCCCAGTTTGAAAAACTAGGTATTATTGATGTAGGTGATGCTCTTACCAAAGGAATAGGTGCAATGGATATGGCAAGAGTAAAATCCTTTCATAAATTAGCTATTGATTCTGGGATTATTGAATCGGGATCTGTTGATGTTAATATAGTTGCGACAGATCAGTTTGTTAATAAAGGTCATGGATTAGATATCAAGGCAAAATTAAAATAAAAATATATTAGGGCAGTGCGATTTTTAATTTTATTTTCTCATCCTGACCAACAAAGCTATAGCGCTGCCCTTTTAAAAACTGTTAAAAATTCCTTAATTAAGAATGGCCATCAAGTCAAAATTATTGATTTATATGAAGAGAATTTTGACCCTGTATTGAATATTAAAGAATGGAATTCATATCTAGAAAACACTGAAAAAAATATACTTAATCTAAAAAAACATATAGAATTTTTGAAATGGGCAGAAGGCTTGATTTTCATATTTCCAACTTGGATGTATGGTCCACCTGCAATTATGAAAGGATGGCTAGAAAGGGTTTGGTTGCCTAAAGTTGCATTTGAAATTTCATCTGGAAAACAAAATATTCCTATAGGAAAACTTAAGAACATTTCAAGATTTTGTGTTGTCACGACCTCAGGATCTCCTCGATGGTGGTTATGGTTTATTGGCAATCCTGGTAAAAGTATGCTTTTTAAAGGATACAAAATTTTATTTAACAGATATTGTAAATATAAGTGGCTACAATTATACGATATGAACCATGCAAATTCTTCAGATAGAGAAAATTTTTTGACAAAAGTTTCAAATTACTTCTCCTCAATTTAAATTGTATTTATAGGCTAATTAATGACTTCTAATTTCTTAGAAATAAAACCAAAAAATATTTACAAACCCTTTGGAAATTATTCTCATGCCATTGTTAATAAAAATTCTGGTTTATTAACAGTTTCTGGACAACTTGGAATTGACAGAAATGGAAACATACCAAAACTTTTTTCTGAGCAAGCAGGATTATGTTTTTCAAATATTAAATCTATTCTTGAGGAAGCAAATTATAATTTATCAGATATTATGAAAGTTACATCATTTGTAACTCATAGAAAATATTTTAAAGAATATATGAGAGTTCGAGACAAATTCTTTTATGAATTGAAAGTAAAACCAACTTCCACTCTTCTTATTGTTTCTGGATTTACTAAAGCATCTTTTTTTATTGAGATTGAAGTCATTGCTCAAAAATAGTTTGGATTAATAATATATTTTTATTATTAGAACAGAGTCTTAGATTTTAGGCAGAATTACAAAATGAAAGATTTGGTAGCATTAAATTTAAATAAAACTAGACCGAATTTCTTTGGCTTTAGTAAATATGATAGACTTGAAAATGTTCGTGAAAATGCTAATTGGTTTGAAAAGTTAGATAAAAAAAGGATTAAATTTATTCCTGTGTGGAGAGG
>Ga0115011_10002046_pt1 | contig 14150 bp, 12 predicted proteins | sample TroAtlMetagenome_2_FD_88705 | JGI IMG/M metagenome (GOLD analysis project Ga0115011, IMG submission 88705) | Marine eukaryotic phytoplankton communities from Atlantic Ocean - Tropical Atlantic ANT8 Metagenome | ecosystem: Environmental > Aquatic > Marine > Oceanic | place: Tropical Atlantic...
AAAGCTCACGCCGTAACTCTCCTCGGCGGTGTCGCCTTCCCACATGGAGTTGCCGCGGGTCCGGCTCTGACTTTCCCCGACGGCGATGCCTTCGCGGAGATTCTCGGACACGGAGCGCCCGATGGAGTTTCTCCAACTCCGATTGACGGTCAGGTTCACGCTCTGCTGGCGCGTCTCGGTCTCCGTCTCTTTGTACTCGGCGCTGCCGCCCAAGGTACCGGGAATGCACCCCGATACGGGCACTGGATGATAGACCTCGGCCAGTTCGTATTCGCCGCCATAGCGGATTTCGATGGGGCGGTGAACGCTGATGGGCATGGCCGTTTCCACGGTGTTTCCGTCGGCGTCGAAGGCGGTTACGCGAATGCCCGCGACGTAGAATTGCGTATCGCCTGGCACCGCGTTGAACATCACGCCTTCGTCGAGGCCCAAATCATCCTCGGCGACGATGGTGCCGAGGTCATGGGTCACCACGAGGGGAGTGTTCTCCGGAAAGCCGTTCACGTTGTTCAATTCGTAGACGAATTTGACCGCGCGGAAGCCGGCGACGCGAACCTTCATCTTGTACATCATGCCCGCTACCGCGCGCACAGCCGGTGCGCCGCAATCTGCGTCGTAAGGCTCGAAGCTCAGGATGCTGATCGAGGGCTCGATATTGAGGATCAGTGGTGATTTATCACCGGTGACCACGGTGCCGTCGTCAGATTCGCGAATGATCTGAACGTCGCCGCGGAAGATGCCCACGCGGGCATCCTGGGTGAAGGGGTTGTGGTAGGGGCCAAAGCGGCGAATCGTCAGGATCTGTCGACCCGTATCCGACTCTTCGTTGTGTGCCCCAAGCAACTGGAGGTTGACCGGTGTCACCGTGCCGTCCGCGCCTTCGAACCGCCCCGTGAAGTGCAGTCGAATGATGGTGTCCATCCCATCTTCGTCGCTCAGGAAGTCGTTCCCGAAGAACTCCAGCGTCTCACCGATCACAATGGATTGGGCCGAGATCCCGCTGATGACAGGCGTCCCCACCTCGGGAACGTTGGTTTCATCGGCACAGCCGACAAGAAAAGTTAGCAAAGTCAGAGACATAAGCGTTCGCGTACGCATACGAAACTCCTGATATCGAGCGACATTGGTGGCGACTCTTGACCCCGGGACAACGGACCCCAGTGGGTGTCCCCGTCCCCCTTTGGGCGTCGCGGTGACCATATAATAAGCAAACAGTGTGCCGAGTTTATGGACGGTGGAATTTTCCATAACCACTGCGCTTCGTCAAGTGACGGGGGGGACGCGTCCTTTTGAGTTAGCCCTCAGTTGAGCCCGTTGATCGTCAATTCGTAGTTCAAGAAACAGGACTGACTACGACCCACACCGATGACCTTGACGTAGAACCAGCCAGTGTCCCCGTAGACTGGGGTTTCCCGCCAACTGATCTCTTCGTCTTGGTTGTCCGGATTGATGCTATTGGCCAGGTCGTTTCTTTCGAGACAGTCATCGAGGCTGTCGTAGAGGAAAACGTCGTAATCACGCCCATTGGGGATGTTCTGTAATTGGATCCGAACATGCTCGATGGGGTTGACCCCGTCGTCACCGTAAAAACAGTAGAAGTCGATATCGGCCGCGTTATGGAGCGTTGCAAAAACCGTCTGATTGATGTCGGGATCGTCTTCTGAGTTGAGCATGGTGCAGTTCATGCACGACTCATTGCGAGCTCTGTCGTCGTATTGATCGAGGAGAATCTCGTCTTCTCCATCGCAGTCCTCGTCTCGACCGTTCCCACAGGTTTCTTCTACCGGCTCCACCTGGTCGCGGCAGGCCCCGGGGTCGTTCCATTGGCATTCGGCGTTACACGCTTGGACGGCGACCCCCTGTCGGCATTCGCCTACGTCGCTTCCACAGGCTTGGTCCAAGGTGTCTCCCGGCGCGCAAGGCCCTTGCCCGGCGCACTCGGTCCAGTCTGCCCAGACACACTCTCCGGTGCAGGTGCGCGTTCGATCACCACAATTTCCGCAGTCATTGGTTTCTTGGTCCCCCGGCTCGCATTGTCCACCTTGGGTGCATTCACCGAATGCGCCCCACTCACACGCATCGGAGCAGGTTCTGACCCGCGCGCCGCAGTTGCCACAGGGTTCGCCGTCCTCGTCACCTGGGGCACAGAGCCCTTCCGATCCGCACGCACTCCATTCGCCCCACCGGCATTCGTCACCGCAGGTGCGGGTTCGGGCGCCACAGTTTCCACACGCCTCTTCCTCGACCTCTCCCGGACTGCAGCCTAAATCGCCGCCGCCTTCGCAGGCCGTCCATTCGTCCCACAGGCACTGATTGTTGCAGCTCTGTCTGCGCTCACCACACCCATCTTGGCACGCCTCATTGTTTTCTTGGCCCGGCTCACACACACCTTCGGCGCCACACGGTCGCCAATCGCCCCATCGGCAGAGGCGGTCGCACAAGCGCTGGCGAGTACCGCATAGACCGCATGCGCCTTCATCGACGTCACCTGGTCGACATTGAGGAGTCCCTTCGTCGCATTCACCCCAGGCCCCCCACATGCCGCCGTCGCAGGTGCGCTCGCGATAGCCGCAGGTTCCGCAGACCTGGAGATCCGTGGCGGTGGCGCCACCGGGTTCGCAGGCACAGTTCTCGGGGGCGTCACAAGGGAGCCATTCACCCTTGTCGCAGATGGCCGAACCGCTTCCGCATGCGTTGTCACAGCGTCGGAGGACGCCTTCGTCCACTAACTCGTCGCAGTCGTTGTCGACGTTGTCACAAAATTCCTGAGCCGGGATACGTGCTGTGCAGCCTTGGAAAGTGTTGTTCAAGCACGTTTCCGTGCCTTCACCACACGCTGTTTCACAGGGCCGCTGAGCTCCATCTTCACAGTCGTCGCAGCCGTCGTCGGCGATATCGTTACAGTCTTCGTCGATTTCGTTGCCGCAGATTTCGAGCTGTACCATGGGAGCTGTACAGCCTCGCCATTGGCCACCGACGCAGCGCTCGTTGCCCGGCCCACATTGGGTCCGACACTCTCGCTCTTCGCCATCGATACAGCCGCCACACTCTTCGTCGGTCTCACCGTCACAGTCGTTGTCGCGATTGTCTCCGCACACCTCTGTTGTCGGGCTTCCAGCGTTACAGGGACGCCAGACACCGCCCCGGCAGGTCTGGGTTCCGTCCCCACATTGGGTCATACAGGGTCGCTCGTCGCCATCGCGACAGTCGTTGGCGATACACTCACCGTCGACGCAGCGGCCGTCGGGACAATCCTCATCCATTCGGCAGCGCTCGCTCGGGGCGACGCACCGTCCACCGAGGCATTGTTGGCCCTCGGGACAGGCACCTCCATCGCCACAGCCGAGCGCTAGGCAGCGGCCTGCACTACATTGAAGGCCCACAGGACAAGGGCGTTCGGCAGAGCAGCCCGATGTATTGGTGGCCGGTGGAGGACTACTGCACCCCATCATCAGGAGGAACCCGAAGGCGATGGATGCGGTCCAAGAGCAAAGAGTGTTCGTATTCATGAAGGTACTTTATCTCGATCCCCGGGGTTCGGCTCAATTTTCCCGTGGGAATTTGACCAGATCGGGCAGCATCTTGCATCGGCGGCCCACCTCCGTGATCCTGCCGGTGAGTCGGGAGAGTCAATGAACCGGGTGCGACGACACCGTAGAGACAAAGCGCCCATGGCGGCGCGCGCGAAGCGTTCGTGGGCGGCGTCCTGTGTAATGGGTCTGTGCATCCTCATGGGGGGCACGGCCTATGGGCAGCCCGAGACGCCACCCCAAGAGGCATTACCCGTTCTCAAGAGCCTCGACAATTTGAGTCGTGGGTTTCGGTTTGCACCCCCCTTGACTGCCATTGCGCAAAGTCCGTCGAATCCGGACGTCATCTATGTTGGGACCGAGCACGGCTTGGTCTACACCACAGATGATGGCGGCTTGAGCTGGGAAGAAGGCGGTGCGCTGGTCAAGCGAGGGCGTTTCTATGGTGCCATTCGGAAGCAGGGGGGCGGATCCGGAGCGTCTCTCCCGGGGGCGGGGCCGAAATCGACTTCGTACTCACGGGTCTCAGGGGTCAATGCCCCGAGCAACCAATTTGGTGGTCGAGACCCCGGGGGGCCCAACGCGGGCAGCATCGAGGACAGTGACCAGTTTAGTAATAGTGCCTTTACGGCCGATTCGGCGGCGCTGACCAACGGCGAATTGACCAAGGCGGCGTCGGACGGATCTGCCGTCAGATCGCATTACAACGCCATGTTTGTGCCGGCCAGCGGTGGGAGCGCCGCCGCCACCAGCGGCGGAAGTGATCTCGCTGTCGGAATTCGGGCTCGAGCACCCCGTTTGGCGATCCAGGTCCGTCGCAAGAAACGTTGGGGCATCGGCACGAGTTTGCAGCAGAGTCTCGCGCTCAAGTCCGGCGGTGGAACGGCGATCCATTTCTTCGATATCAATCCCCAAAACCCCAATGACGCCTTGGTGGCCACGGCCGATGGATTGAGGCGGACTACCGATGGTGGGTATTCGTGGCCCCTGGTTTTGACCGGTGCGACCAAGGACGAACGCCATGTGAATCACATTGCCCGTCACCCGAAGAATCGGGAGGTCATCTTCGTGGGGACCAGTCTGGGTCTAAAGATCTCCCGCGACGGTGGCAAAACTTGGCAACCCGCGCTCCATCCCTTGGCGTCCAGTAGCGACGTTCGATGGATCGAGTTCGACATTCAAAATCCAGATGTCATCTATATCGGTGTGACCTTCGGCCTTCTCCGAACCACCGATGGGGGTCGCAGTTTTGGGCTCATCTTCCGCAGCGCTTGGCCTCCGCTGAGTCGAGTTCGTGCCGTCCGCAGAGACCCCCACGATCCTCAACGCGTGTGGCTTGCGACCGCCGATGGCCTCTTGCTCAGTGAAGACGGAGGCGGAAAATTCGAGCGGGTCGGTGGTTTGGTGTTCGTGGGTTTTAGCGTGTGGACCCTGACCTTTGGTCGCGAGCCTGGGCATCTATATGCCACCACCACCCGCGATATTTGGGAAACCCGAGATGGGGGGAAGACGTGGACCATCACTTATTTCGGGCCGAACCACTGGAAAAACATGTTCACGATCAAGGATCAATCACGTGAGAATAGCTTACTGATCCTGACCCAAGCCGAAGTATTGCGCTACGGACCGGCTCGGCACGGCCCCGTCTCAATGGACGCCGTTCATCGTTTTCGGCGACACACGGCCGGTGAACCTCTGCTCAATGAAGTGGTTGCTGCCGCACTCAAACGGAGTGGTCTATATATCCCTCAACTCTTGGGGTACCGCCGTGGGGCGCGCTGGGCTGGTCTACTGCCCACCGTCGAGGCGGCTGTGGGTTATCTCGATTTCGACGGCGACTACCTGCGGAACAACGTGCAGTCCAATATTGATGGATTGTCAGTCTCGCGGCGTGGTGGCTTGGAGACGACCGTCTTCTCCGTTTTCGCGAATTGGAATCTCGACCACCTGATTTTTACCCGAAACGAGGCTCCCATCACCCGCGCTGCACGCGTCAATCTCCATATGGAATGGGTGGTGAAGTCGACAGTGGTGACGCTCTATGAGGAACGTCGCCGGTTGCTCTTGGAATCTTTTGTTCGACCCGAAAACGGCCGCATCGGTCTTTTGCGGGCGCTGAGGCTCGAAGAACTGACCGCCCATCTCAACGCCTTATCGGGTGATCTTTTCCAACCCATGCCTGCCCTCTAAAGGAGAGTCGTCCCCATGTTCAATCGAAACGGTATCGTCATACTCGTCCTCATGATGAGTTTCTCTCTGACGCCCGCATTTGCCGAAGACTGGTCCCCGATGATTCAGCGGCAATTGGACGCCCTCAAGGAAGAGCCCTCGGTTCAAAAGGCGCAAGCGGCTGCATTGTCGTTCTTCAACATCTCGCCAGACGGGGTGCAAGGGATGCGTTCCCGTGCGTCTTATAAGGGGCTGATGCCCACCTTGGATGCACGCTATCGACGCAACGACACCAATCTCAATGTCGACACCACAAATACCGTGGCCATTGGCCCCGATGCCTTTCTGTTCGACAATGTGGTGGGCAGTGTGAACGAAGTTCAGGTCGGGGTTCGGTTCAATCTCCCACTCTTGGTCTTCAACGCCGAGGTGCTCGACGTCGGCTCATTGGCGGTGCTCCAAGAAGGCGTCCTCAAAGAGGTGACGCGGCTCTATTACACGCGGCGGCGTCTTCAAATAGACCTGATTTTGAACCCGCCGGGAGATCCGGCGACTCGGATGTCGAAGGAACTCCGGATCGAAGAGTTGACCTCGACCCTTGATGCGATGACGGGCAACCTTTTTTCCCGCAGCCTCAACCGACGCCCCAAGGCCGTACGCGCCATTCCCTGAGCGCTTGACGCCGTTACGGACTTGATTTTCGTCGCGATGTAAGCAAAATCACCGGCCCACCTAGGCTGGAGAGCGCGCCATGAGCGACAAGCATTACATCAGCATGCAGGGTTACCAGCGCCTCGCCGGCGAGATGGATCATCTCCTGACCGTCGAGCGGCCACGCGTGGTCAACAATGTGGCCGCCGCGGCCGCCGAAGGTGACCGAAGCGAGAACGCTGAATATATCTATGGAAAGAAACGACTGCGTCAGATCGACAAGCGGATCGAGTTTCTCACTCGACGCTTGGACGTTTTGGAGGTGGTGCCCCAAACCAAGGACACCCAAAAGGTGCGTTTCTTAGCCTGGGCCGAGGTCGAGGATGCGGAGGGCACGACGCGGATTTTTCGCATCGTCGGGGCTGACGAAACCGATGCCAAAGCGGGCTGGATTTCGTGGAAGTCTCCCGTGGGACGAGCCCTTTTGGGCAAGGCACTCGATGATGAGGTCACCGTGAGGACGCCAGGGGGGACGGTGACGTACACCCTGGTGGAGATCCACACCACCGACCCGCACTGAGCAGAGCGCTCAGTCGCCCGTGGGCAAGAGTCCCTTTTCCCGCAGAGCTCTGATGATCCGGTCGACAGTGGTTTCGACGTCCACCTGATCCGTTTCGATCTTCAACGCAGGGGCCGTCGGCTCCTCGTATGGGGCCGATACACCGGTGAAATGCTTGATCTCTCCCTTACGTGCTCGAGCGTATAGACCCTTGTCATCGGGGGAGAGTGCCGCGTCTCGCGCTTCGCAAACCGCCAGGGGCGCCTTCAACCACACCTCGACGAATTTATCGGCGCCGACGGTGGCTTCTGCTCGTTGTCGATCACTGGCGTACGGCGAGACGAAGGCTGCGATGGTCAGGAGACCTGCGTCGTTGAAGAGCCGGGCGGTCTCCGCAGCACGGCGGCTGGCTTCGGAGCGTTCATCGGCGGTGAAGCCCAGGTCACGACTCAGACCCAAGCGCATATTGACCCCGTCGAGGACATGGGTGGCGCACCCGAGTGCCCACAGTCGGGCTTCGAGGGCGTAAGCGATGGTGCTTTTGCCGCTGCGGGGCAGGCCGGTCAGCCAGACTGTAGCGGGCTTGTGACCGAACCGTTCGACGCGGTCATCGGCGCTCACCGTACCCGATTGGGCGTCGAGTAGGTGACTGCCTGCGGCCTGAGTATCCCGATTCGAAGGCACGAGATCGCTGGCCTTCCGATCGAGGATCATGCCCGCACCCACGGTGACATTGGTCATCCGGTCGATGAGGACAAAACTGCCCGTGGCTCGATTCTTTCGATAGGGGTCGAAGATCACCGGCCGGTTGGTTTCGATGAGCAGGCGTCCGACCTCGTTGAGTTGAAGGCCCGGTCGGCCGTCCACATCCCCGGGGGTGCCTTTCTTGAGGGTGTTTACCCCGACGCGATAGCGGACATTGATCACCTCGCCAGGCACCGATTGCGTGCCCATTTTTACCCGATATCCGCGCCCCTCACGAAGGGGATGTTCGTGCATCCAGACCACCATGGCCTCGAAGCGACGCTCCACCCGCGGGACATTATTGGGTCGCGCCAAGATGTCACCCCGACTGATGTCTAGTTCGTCGTCGAGGGTGATGGTGACGGCCTGCGGTGGGAAGGCTTCCTCGAGGGGGCCGTCCCACGTCACAATCTCTTTGATTTTACTCTTCTTACCTGACGGGAGCGCGATGATTTCGTCCCCCACCCGAATGACCCCCGACGCGATCGTGCCCTGATATCCCCGAAAGTTGAGGTTGGGCCGCAGCACGTACTGCACAGGGAATCTGAAATCGATGAAGTTCCGATCCGAGGCGATGTGCACCTCTTCGAGGAACTCGAGCATCGTACGCCCCGTGTACCAGGGCATGTTCTCGCCGCGGTGCACCACATTGTCACCGATGAGGGCCGACATGGGGATGAAGTGGATGTCGGGGATCTCGAGGCGGGTGGCGAACCGGGTGAAGGCGCGCCGAATCTTGGTGAAGGCGCTCTTCTTGTAGTCCACCAGGTCCATCTTGTTGACGGCGACGACCATGTGCTTGATGCCCAAAAGCGAGGCGATGAAGCTGTGCCGGCGGGTCTGGTCCAAAATCCCGTGACGGGCATCCACCAAAATCACGGCCAAGTCAGCCGTCGAGGCCCCGGTCGCCATATTTCGAGTGTACTGCTCGTGTCCGGGGGTGTCGGCGATGATGAATTTCCGCTTCTGGGTCGAGAAGAAGCGATAGGCCACATCGATGGTGATGCCCTGCTCACGTTCTGCGCGTAGACCGTCGGTCAAGAGCGCCAAGTCCGTCTGACCGCGTACGGTTCCACGGTGCTTGCTGGCCGCCTCGATGGCCGCGAGTTGGTCTTCGTAAATCAGCTTACTGTCGAAGAGCAGTCGACCGATGAGGGTCGATTTGCCGTCGTCTACACTGCCGCAGGTCAAGAAGCGGAGGAGGTCCTTATCTTGGTGTTGCTGCAGATAGGCGTCGATGTCCGTCGAGATGAGCGCGCGGTCTCTTTCGTCGATCTCCACTAGAAGTACCCCTCTCGCTTCTTCTGTTCCATCGAGCCTTCTTCGTCAAAGTCGATTACCCGACCTTGGCGCTCCGAGGTGGTGGTGAGAAGCATCTCTTGGATGACCTCGGGCAGGGTGGTGGCTTCGGATGCGACAGCGCCGGTCAGGGGATAGCAGCCGAGGGTTCGAAAACGGACCATCTTCATTTCCGGCGTCTCCCCTGGATTGAGTGGGAGTCGCTCGTCGTCCACCATGATCAAGGTGCCATGACGGTCGACCACCGGCCGCTCGGCGGCCAGGTATAGGGGCACGATCTCGATGTTCTCCAGGTAGATGTAGAGCCAGATGTCGAGCTCGGTCCAATTGGAGAGGGGAAAGACGCGAATGCTCTCCCGGCGGTCTCGATTGATCCGGCCGTTATAGAGATTCCACAGTTCGGGTCGCTGGTTCTTGGGATCCCATTGCATCTGCCCATCGCGGAAGGAGTACACGCGCTCTTTGGCCCGTGACTTTTCTTCGTCTCGTCGAGCCCCCCCAAAGGCTGCGTCGTATTGTCCTTCGCGCAGGGCCTCGACCAAGGCCACGGTCTTATAGGCGTTGGTGTACACATTGCTTCCGTGGTCGAAGGGGTTGATGCCCTGCGCCACGGCGTCCTGATTGGTGTGCACCTTGAGATCGAATCCATGCTTGGCGCAGAAACGGTCCCGAAATTCGGTCATGGCCTTGAACTTGTACGTGGTGTCCACGTGCAAGAGCGAGAAGGGGAGGGGGCCGGGATGGAACGCTTTGCGGGCAAGGTGAACCATCACGGAGCTGTCTTTGCCGATTGAATAGAGCATCACCGGGTTTTGAAACTCGGCCACCACCTCACGGATGATGTGGATGCTCTCGGCTTCCAATTGTTTGAGGTGAGAAAGGGTGTAGTCAATCATCGAGCGGCTCAGTCTCCACGAGGTCAGGAGCCGATTCTCAGCAGAAAGCGCAGTCGCTTTCAAATGGAGTGATGTTCTTTCTTGTTCTGGGCGGGTTTGGGGCCTAGGGCAAAGTCGCGGCCAAGGCGTCCAAAGAGCGCAACTCATCGGGAGACAGCGCGCCGGTTTCGGCAAAGGCGAACCCGACGACAGCGCGCACTTGACCGGCCTCGTCGAAGACCGGAAAAGCGACGGCAGTTTTTGCGTTCACTGCCTTGGCACCCGGGCGTACGTCTCCACTTTCGTCTTCTGCGAGATGACAGGTCGTCACAGGGAGTCGGCGCGCCCAAGCCAGTCCTGCCATGCCCTTGCCCTTGGGGATCGTCTCGATGGCAGAGAGGACAGAGGGAGGGAGCCGGATGGCAGCCTCTAGGCAGAGGCGGTTATTTTGGCACCGGTGGACGCTGCCGGCCACGGCGCCGGCGTCGGCGAGACGTGCCCGCAGCCAACTGTCCGTCATGAGCCCACCCGTCGATTCAGGGTGCGATCATCCCCTGATTGGTAGTGCTCTGCATCATCGTCATGCACTTTCACGAAACCGTCGTCGATGCCTTCGTCGGCGAGTCGTGTGAAATAGGTCCGAACCGCGGCTCGAATGTCTTCGATCGTAAAGCTGTGGAAGATCTCGTCTCGGACAGCTGCACCGTACGGAAGGCCCCGTGTGAAAAACCCCGTCACCTTCTTCATTCGACCGCAGGCATGACGTTCCGATTTGGCCTCTGCGGTGATGTATTCGAAGTAGGCCAAGAGGTGTTCACAGCGGTCGTCCAGGCTAGGCGAATAGGGGGCCCGTCCCGCGAAATGGTCTCCGATTCGGCGTAGGATCCAGGGATCTCGCAGCGCGCCGCGACCGACCATCACCCCGTCGGCACCGGACGCCGCCAAAGCAGCGACCGCATCTTCGACGGTGAGAATGTCGCCGTTGACGATCAAAGGGATGCTTACGGCCTCTCGGACGGCGGCGATGGCTTTCCAGTCGGCTGCGCCCCGGTACATCTGCATCCGTGTGCGCCCGTGGACGGTGACCATCGAGGCCCCTTCTCCTTCGGCGATCCGCGCAATTTCAGCCGCATTCATACTGTCGGCATCCCACCCCAACCGCATTTTGACCGTCATGGGGAGATCGATGGCCGCCTTGACCGCGGCGAACATTTCCCGCGCCAGCGCAGGCTCTCGCATGAGTGCAGATCCGCTACATCCACCGGTGACCGATTTACTGGGACAGCCCAGATTCAAATCCACCAAATCTGCGCCCAGGTCAGCGCAATAGCGTGCAGCCAGTGCCATATTGTCGGGCCGCCGCCCATAGATTTGGATGCCCACTGGATGCTCATCAGGGTCGAGTTCGGCCATCTGCCAAGCGCGGCGATTCTGTTTGGCCAGTTGGTCGCTGCTCACGAACTCGGTCACGGTCAACCCGCAGCCACCGAGAGATCGGATCATGCGCCTAAACGCGCGGTCCGTGATCCCCTCCATCGGGGCCAATATGGCGGCCGGGTCTATGGTGAGAGGGCCGATCTGAATCGGGGGATGGCTCATGGGGCGGGACCCTAACGGCGCGGACCGGTCGGATCAAGCTGCCTGAGGGCAGGTCTTCGATTTCAGCGTGCTTTGCCGAAGCAGTAGGTGTCGCCTTCGGGCTCGTCCTCGTTGACCGTCTGGCAGGCAAAGTCACCGCATTCTTGATCCATGGTGCAGGTGAGGGAGCAGAAGCTATTGGGTGGGCTCCCGGCGACAGTGAGCGTGAGGCAGACAAGATTCCCGCCAGTGCACCCGTTGCCGTTATTGCAGTCCACCGTACACATGCCACCGTTACCAGTATTGACGCAGAGACCCGTATTACAACTCTCATCGGGCTCCATCGCGCCGACGATGGCGCCCAGGTTCTGACAGGGTTGGAGGAGATCGTTGTCTTTGGCGATACCGCAGCTTCCACCCAAGCAAACATCGGTTTTGAGCGCGCAGTCCGTCCGGCTTTGACAGGGCTCACCGGTTTGCACGTTGCCCCGCACCACAGAGGTGCAAAAGCCATCGTAGGCCATGCGAAATTGCCCCACCCAATCGGCTGGGTCTCCCTGACCGCACGGGGCCTGCTCGGTCAACCAGTCTACGCAACTATTGATGGCATCGGCATTGAGGGGATTGACGGTTCCACGGGTCTCGCGGTCCCGAAGATCTGCCAAACATTCCTGTTCTCGATCCGCGGCGCAATCGGCCACCATGGGACCGGAAAACCCGAAGACTGTTGTGATTTGGGGGCTTCCGTTGAGGCACCCGAAGACCCACTGGCACTCGGCCTGCGCAGATCGGGCACAGAAATCCGTAACGAGGTCTTGGGGGCCCCCCATGTCGACGCTGGCGTCGACCTCATCGGGAACGACCACGTCTTGGCTGTCTCCGCTGCCCTCGGGGGTACAGGCCCAAAGAACGAAGCTCATGGCCACGAGTACACTGAGGTTGTTTCGAAGATTCATGCCGCGTCTCCCAGCGCTTTGTTTGCCGAGCAGTGTGGCCCTCTCGGGCCATGAACGCAAACGCGGTAGACGCGTGCTCGACGGGTCGCCACAATGCACCCATGCGACTCGACTTTTATTACGATATTGTTTGCCCCTACGCCTATCTCGCCTCGACTCAAATCGAAGCCGTGGCTGCCCGTACCGGTGCCGAACTGGTTTGGCACCCGGTCCTCTTGGGGGGGATTTTCCGGCATGTAAACGCGGACCAGGTCCCTATGAACGGCATGAGTAAGCCCAAGGCCAGGCTTAATCTGTTGGACATGAAGCGGTGGGCCGACCGGTGGTCAATCCCTCTGACCATGCCCATGCAGCATCCTCGGAGAACCGTTTCTGCCATGCGTCTATTGGTGGCGACTCGAGGGGAGACGCGAGTCGCCCTCACCAAGGCGCTCTACCGCGCATATTGGGTGGAGGGACGAGATGTGGCTGACCGGACGGTCCTCGCCGAGATTGCCACCAAGCATGGCGTAGACGCCGCCGTCATCGACTCCGCTGACGCCCGCCAGGGACTTTTTGATACCACGGCGGAGGCTGCGGGCCACGGCGCCTTTGGCCTGCCTGCGAGCGTCGTGGACGGTACCCTGTGGTGGGGTCAGGATCGATTGAACTTCGTCGAGACCGCTTTGGGGGGTCAACCACCGGTCCATGTGCCGACTCCGGATGCGGATAGGCGCCCCCGCGTACGTTTCTTCCACGATTTTGCCAGTCCATTCAGCTACCTGGCCGCGACCCAAATCGAGGCCCTGGCTGCCGCCCATGGGGCTGAACTCCAATGGTCTCCCATCTTGCTCGGCGGTCTTTTCCGCGAGATCGGTACGCCCGATGTTCCGCTCTTCCAGATGAACCGCACCAAGCAGGCCTATGTGGGTCGGGATTTGGAGGATTGGGCGCGTTGGTGGGGGGTGGACTACAGCTTTCCATCTCACTTCCCCATGCGGTCAATCTTGCCCCTCAGAATCGCATTGGCCGCGCCCGAGACGACGCTGCCGCTGTATCGCGCGGCGTGGGGCCAAAATCGCCGAATCGATGACCCCGAGGCTGTGTCAGCGGTGCTGACCGAGGCGGGGTTCGACGCAGCCTCGCTCTTGCAGGCGACGAGTGACGCCGAGGTCAAGGCGGCGCTCAGGGCGAACACAGAGGCGGCCAAAGAGGCGGGTGCGTGTGGCGTGCCCACCTTTCAGATTTGGTCTGATGATGGCGTCGATCCGCTTCTGGTTTGGGGGCAGGATCGTCTCGAACTGGTCGGGCGTATGCTCGACGGCTGGCGTCCAGACGGTGAGTGAGGGATATCCGATGAAAATTCCAATGCTCGACCTGCCCGCCCAACTGACGGCATTTCGCGAAGAGGTCCTCGCCGCCATGACCCGCGTCGTGGACAGTCAATGGTTCATCATGGGCCCCGAAGTGACCGGGTTTGAATCCGAGTTGGCCCGTTATGCAGGCCTCGATGGTGCCGTTGGGGTTTCGTCGGGGACAGACGCCTTATTGGTGGCTTTGATGGACTTGGGGGTGGGCCCGGGGGACGAGGTGGTCACGACCCCCTTCTCTTTCTTTGCCACAGCCGGGGTAATCGCCCGGCTGGGAGCCACCCCAGTCTTCGCAGACATCGATCCACGCACATTCAATCTGTCGGCATCGGCCATGCGCGCCGCACTGACGCCCAGAACCCGCGCCGTGATTCCCGTACATCTCTATGGTCAGTTCTGTGACTTGGATGGCTTCTACGAGGAAACGCAACGACCGCCTA
>Ga0115011_10002048_pt1 | contig 14140 bp, 16 predicted proteins | sample TroAtlMetagenome_2_FD_88705 | JGI IMG/M metagenome (GOLD analysis project Ga0115011, IMG submission 88705) | Marine eukaryotic phytoplankton communities from Atlantic Ocean - Tropical Atlantic ANT8 Metagenome | ecosystem: Environmental > Aquatic > Marine > Oceanic | place: Tropical Atlantic...
CCGCTTATGGTCCCCACAGTAGCTATAACCATAGTTCCTGCGGTTAATATATTTACTTTGGGCAGTTCCATCAGGTGTCACCATTGATCTGTGCAGGTGCTGTTACTGTTATAGTTGTAGTTCGCACCTCGCTACCTGTCCAAGTCTCACCACAATCTGGGCAATCACCATCAGGATACGACGCTATCTCTGCGGGTGTATCTACTAAGTTTCCACAGTTTTCACACTGCACAACATCTGTAGAAGTAGAGGGTGACCACTTTGAGCCATCAGGCATGTTTATTACTGTATCAGACATAACAACTCCTTATGTTATACTAACTGTTACCCCACCCACACCAGAAGTAGCAGATAGGTTAGTTCCAGTCAAAGAATACGAGGACGCAGCAGATGTGGTTACAGAGCCAAAAGCAGAGGTAGCGGTAGCTGCTGTACCTGTAATGGTGTATTCGGAAGTTTGATTAACTGCCCCCACTTGACCTTGTCCTGTGAAGAATACTGGCTGTTCTACCTCTGCAGAAGCATCGAAGGTTACAACCTGACCTACCTGCCCTGTAGCAGAGTTAAAGAACTCAATACTTACTGGCACTGTCACATTAGGGTCTATGGTAATCCTGACTTCGCCTGTGGACAGCATCCACATATCGCCCGGTTGTAGACCCGCTGCATAGGCTTCTACGTTGTTAGCAAACTGTCTTATGCCGCCACCCTCTGGCAGTAGATTTAGCTCGTTAGCGGTTACTTTGCCCGGATTTGACAACTGTTCTTGAAACAGAGAAAAAGCCCTAACAACTTCACGCATATAGTTTGGATCATATTCTCTTGGCGGTACACCAAAGAAGTATCGCGGGAGCGGGTTGTCTGCCATTATCTCTTACCATCAGGCCGAATATCTAATCTATTTAAACCTGTTCTCCATGTTGTACCCACTTGATCAGAACTTATTTTTAGAGAAACAGCCCTGCCTCGAACTCTAAGATCTACTTTTTCTGTATATTGCTCTACAGGCACAGAAGAAGATTTTACTATAGCTGCTGTATCTGTGCTAACCTGTAGCCCACCGTTATAGTTAAAAGCATCTACAGTATAATCCGCTTGTGGTGCAGGGTTTGTGCTTGTTCTAAAAGTTATGTCGGGTATCAGTTTTCGGACGTAACTAAATACCTCACCATCACCTAAGTCTATTGGGGCAGATTGTATAAAAGATTCTACTGCGGCAGGTGCTGTTCCGCTTTGGTCATCTACGCCAAATTCGTGAGAATAAAGTTTCCCGTCAGTACCTGCAGCTATTGGGAAATCATCTATGCCTCTATCAATCCATGCTGTTCGGTTAAGAGTACCGTAATACCATATATCTGATCCGTAGTTATAAACAACGTACTTATCAATATTGTCACTGTTTAGGGATGGGTAGAACCACCATATTTCTTGAAACCCAGAGTTAACACCAACAAATATTTTTGTAGACTGATCATTGTTAATATCTGTTAGTACCTTCTCTTTTACGGTGCAGTTTAACTGATTTACATTACCCCTATAGACATAGAACTGATCAACACCCATCCAGTACACACTATCCCCAACAGCCACAGCAGCATTGGGGCTACGAATAGTTATGTTTTCTGAGACCCTGTTAATACCAAAAGTATATGGTGGGCCAATAAACTGCATTGAGTGTAGAGCTTGGTCTGTAAATACAAGTATCTCTTGTCTTGTCTCAACAGCTTGCACTATGGCTGTACCAGAACCTATGCGGAGATCTCCTGCTGTGTTAGTAGTTCTTGGTGTCCAATCAGCAGGATCTTCTTGATCAGAAAACCTAATAAGTAAAGGGTCTTGTACGTTAGATCCGAGTGGGTTGCACCCAAAAGCTATAACGTGCCTGTCGATGTCCGACACCATAACTTGTTTTGCAATCGTTGGCGTATTGCTTGCGCCTGTGAGAGAGGATAAGTACACGCCTCTTTGTGCTGTTGTACTCGAAGTATCCCAATAAAATACAGACCCGTCTCGTATACAGAAGACCAAATCCTCTCCAAAGGTATCGTGTTGCCATAACCTTAAATTTTCAGATAGCACATTAACTGTAGCTTTTGAGTTCCAAGCACCCCTAGACCAAGTACCTGCCCCCCAACCATTGCCGAATGTAGATGTATCTACACCTGTCTGTACTTGATAAGCCCCAACTACAGAGGAGCCACCATTGCCAGTATCTCCTGATGTAGCGACAACTAGAGCGGCACTATCATCCACAACACCACCACTATAATACTGATTTACACCTGTAGACGCTGTCCTAGCATTGATTGTATATGTGCTTGTCGTTGGGGCAGTTTGGATTTGATATTCTTGATTAAGGACATTGGCTGTCATAGCCCCACCTAAACTAGCGGCTCCGCTAAAAGTAACAAAATCTCCTTCTCTAGCCTCATGGTTAGTATCTGTTACAGTTATAACACTACTGCCTTGACTAGCAGAAAATGTTACATCCCCCGCTGCAGTGGTATTCCTAATTGGCGTTATATCATAATACACACCACCATCTTCTATGAAGTATTTAAGGTGTGTTCCTACACCGATAAGTCTATCAGACTCTAGCGTAAGCCAAGGCTTTAAAGCACGGGCAGAACCTATGAATTGATTGTCACCTTTTCTTGCCCAACCACCTATTTTTTCTGGGTATCCTACACGAAACCGTATTTTATCACCATCACTCCAACCATTCTCGTTGGCGTAATCAGGAAGCTCCGTATTTATTCCGGGCCTAAATTCCATTTTTTGTAATACCATACTATTACCTCATAGCCTCTATATGCGCCCCTAACATTACATGTGATCGTCTTATTCTAATATGAGATTCTTTAGCCTTAACTTTATTCGCAAAAACTAATCCATACCTCTTTTCATTAGCTATTTGTTCTATCTTGTCAGCTATTTCACTACTACCTAAAAAATCATCTTTTGCCACTACTACGGAGTCTAACTCTTTAGAAATAATTAAGTTATCATAAGCATCGTACCTATCTACCAACATGCCTGATTGATCACCTGTCTTATCTCTCCAATAGTCTTCTCTCTCAATTAAATTTCCACTGGAATCATACTTAAAAGCAACCGCAGAAATACCTTCTCTTCCTTCATCGCCTGTAGCCAATCTTAGGTTATCAGTCCCAATACTATCTAAGTCTACACCATACCTTGGGAGATATTGATATGGTTGTGCGGCGTGAACCGTAGTTGAGTACATTTTAGCTTCTGATATTTCAGTTGGCACATTACCATTCAGTAAGGCGCTTAGACAATCAAGGCTCTCTGTTACAACAGAAACGCTTTCTACACCATCACGCCAGCAGTATACAACTTCCACTAATTGGCTTTTTATATCGGATGGTAAATTATTAAGCACAGGGGATAAAAAACTAAAATCCTCGGCAACAGAAAATCTTGAATATTCAGACATAATCTACCTTAACCCGTTAATGTTATAGTGCCACTAGACGTAAATGGTGTTGTGACTCCGTTAGCCGTAATTGTTGCATATCCTGCGGCTCCATCACCCCCTGCATAGCTTCCGTGGAACCTACCCGCTCCACCACCACCGATAGTTATAGTAAGAGTAGTGCCGCTTGCGACTGTACCTGATCCTGTTACTTTAGTTGATGCGCCACCACCTTCACCTGCGTATCCTGTGCTATCGAGTTTATTATTACTAAGGTCGCCACCACCACCGCCGCCACCTGCGCCATAAGATGATGAAGGAGCATCATAACCGGGGCCGGGATCAGTGTTTGGCCCTCTACCGCCCCCTGCTCCATAGACAGATGCGTCTCCGTCTTTTTCAGCCGTGTTAGTCGCTGGATGAAAATAACCACTTCTACCGCCAGACCCCCCAGATGCGGTTGCAGTTGAAAACCCAGAACCAGAAATAGAAGAAGTGCCGCCACTATCAGCCGCAACGCCATTCGCGCCACCATCAAAACCATGACCGCCACCACCGCCACCACCTATAAGCTCATAGGTGAAATTAACAACATCTGATAACCCGTAAAAATCACTTATAGAAATAGCATTTCCTGTGGAGGGTACACTAGAATGAGCAGAATAATATTCACTTAAACTTGCAGGATTAGAACCCCCAAATTCCCCTTGTATCTGAGCTATGCTTAGTGGGTTTCCAGATGAGGGTAGGGCCATTATGCACTTCCAAACGCTGTCACATCGTTTTCAGCTACTATTGCACCGCTAGAGGTTATCTTAAACTTATTAGTGCCGCTATACGCAAACTTTAATTCGCTTCCTGCCTCGGTAATAGTCCAATTACCTAAATCTAACGTGTTTGCTTGAACCTCACCTGCATCCCCATAAACAACACATTTTGCGGTTTGCACAGAATTTTTTACTGCGCCGTCTAATAAGTTTAGATCTGCCGCTTCTAAAGTAGCATTAACACCATCTAACGTATTAAGCTCGGCGGCAGTCGATGTTACGGGGTCACCGTTTTGTTTAAGCTGACCTAACTCGGAATTAAGTGAAAGGTTTACAACATTGTTGTTACCGTCAGCGTATATTATTGCGAAAGAACCTATGGCTATGTTTGCTGTGGTCGCCCCAGAACCCTGAGAAAACGTAACTGTTTTAGTTGCATCATTCTTTACATAGTAAACTTTCTGTGCATCTGCAGGAAGTATGGTGATAGTATGAGTTGCTGCTAAAGTGCCAGTACAAAGAAGAACTTTGTTTTGTCCATCTGATGTAGCACCGTTGCTCGTTGTAAGGTTACTAGATGATCCTACAAGGCTTAACGAAACAACCCCATTGAGTGCGCGATCAAGTATATCGCTGTTTGTATTTACAGTTATACCCCAGCTTCCAGCTTGTTCACCACTGGCAGGTTTCTCTATACCTGTATTTGTTGTAAATGTACTGGGCATGTTATGCTCCTATGCTGCTACGTCTAAATCTGTCCATACGGCTTCTGGTTCTTCAGTTAAATCAACCTCAGTATACACATCATCGACTGGGGCGTCTATAACTAAGGCTGAGTATGGACTTGTTGGTACGCCTAATAAATCTAATGGGGTATAATGTCTAGTTGTTCCGACCACACCAATACTAGAGACGCCAGTTACCTGTACAAATGTAACGCCTACCACTGATGCCTGTCCTACCCCACCTGTAGCACTTACACCTGTGGTTGCATAAGCGCTAAACGGGCTTACTGAAGAACTAGATGCTGTTGCGCTTAGACCTGTTACTCCTGTATTTGCAATTCCAGATACAGCGACAGACCCTACATTGCTGCTACCCTGCAGTCCTGTTGCAGGTATACTTGCTGCGCCAACTATAGTTACGTCATCTGTAGAGCTGTTAGCTGCTATACCTGTTACAGATACGTCTATGGCTATGCTTGCAGTGGCTGCTCCCACAGAGGCTGTAGCACTTACTCCCGTGACATCAACATCTACACCTGCAAGAACTTGTGGACTTCCTACAGAAGCAGTAGCCTCAAGACCTGTAGCAGGTGCGTTTGCCAAGCCTTCAACAGTAACGGAACCAGAAGTTGTATTAGATGATACACCTGTTACGGAAACAACCGTCTGGTTAACTGTTGATACTGAACCAACACTGGCAGTAGTCGCAAGACCGCTTACAGATGCTTGATCAGGTAGGCTTGCTATTGCCGAACCTACAGAACCAGTACCTGCAACACCGCTAACCGCAACTGTAATATGACTTACGGCTGATATGGTTACGCTTGAAGTGGATACTGTCCCTGCTATGCCCGTTACAGAAACATCTGCGGGTGCAACAGTTACAACACCTGACAAAGCGCCAGTAGCTCCAACACCTGTAACGCTTACATTTGCAGCGGCTGATGCTGTAGAGCTTCCTACTGCTCCAGTAGCTACAAGACCTACTGATGGTATATCAGTAGCGCCTGTTATTGCTACACTTCCAACCTGCCCAGTTCCATATACCCCAGATACGGCTACACTTGCAGGTGTAGAATCCGAAGATAGTGCGGCTATTGGGGCTTTTGCGAGGGGTTGAAAGCCAAACATTTAAAAGTTCCCTATGACTCTCTAGCGGCTACCCAGTCAGAAACCATTTTCTTTACTTCATCGGTAGTCATTTCTACTGTGTCCAATTCGTCCCTCTTTGTATAAGGGATATCTTCATGTATCGCCAAACATCTAGTCTCTAGCTGTGTCGCTGTAAGCTCTGTGACTGTATCTGGGATATAATATTCTCTATCAGCCTCATCTGGCGACCAACCAATATGAGTTTTATCTGATGATTTAGTAAAATAACCACCATCTTCTACCCACTCAGGAGTTCTCATACCTCCTGCAGTCATATGTAGTTTATATTCAAGTATCATCTTTTTTCTCCGGTTTTTCTAACCTTAACATATATTCAGGATTCAGAAAATCTGATTTGCCGAATATTCTTTCAGCAGTTTTATCTGCATTCTTATAATACTTATCCGCCATTAAATCCATAAATTCTTCTAGATCGTTAGAGTGAGGTAAATCATGGTTTTTAATACGTTGTGCGGTGTGTTGTATATATCCAGAAACTTCAGTCATAGCTACCTGTGGGTGAACACCATACTGTTGCATGTATTCTATGGTTGAGGTTGATACTCTGCCACCATCCATCAGGTTTCGGTACATAAGCTCAAAGCCCCTACGCACATGGTGACGCTTCTCTTCTCTTTCGAAGGCTTCTTCGTCCCACTCGTCTATGTCCCACTTCTTTTTTATGTTCTCGTAACTATCAATAAGTACTGCTATGTCTTTGATAGAACCGTTTATCTTATGTTCCATCATTGTAAGGCCGTGTCTACCTGCTTTGAGTTTGGCCTCAGAAACAATATCATCAGACTCTTCAAGCTCTAGTAACTCTACACGCTTTTCAGCATGGCTTACCTGCGCCTCTGAAAGTGCCATCTTACGCTTCTCTACCTCTGCTGTAATCTGTCGAAGCATACGCATAGGAGAATGACCGTTGAGCATAGTGAGTGTCATCATAGACAGAGTTGTCGCTGAGTTATTACGGTCAAACGCTCTCGTTGCCTTATCTATCTCTGGTAACTTCTCTGCCACCCTTGCAGCAGCTACCTGATTGATATTCTCAGACGCCTCTATAGGTAACGAAAATGTTATTGGTTTCGTTACTACGTTAGTCTTCTTTTTAGTCTTAGTCTTTCCCATTTTTTCTCCTTTAAGATGCATTACCTGATGCAGATCCCCCGCCAGTCTTGGCTTCTGTTAAGTCACCAAAATCAGTAGCATTTCCGGGAGTTGTTAACGCTGTGTATTCTATAACGTTATTTCTGGTTGCACCACTAAACCCGACCCCACCTGCAGTACAGGCTCTACTGCCATTTGCACAGCCATTGTTGGCATAGACAATCTGAGTAAGATCTCCATGATCAGTACCGTTTCCGGGAGTAGCTATGGTTATATAGTCTATAGTATTAACCGCGTTGGGAGCAACATACCCGCCCATTATTAAACCTCTTGCGGTTCCATTTGAACCCACACCTGCGCCATAAAATCTAGCTGTACTAAGATCACCAAAGTCCGTAGCGTTACCTGCACTAGCAAACGTGAAATAATCTAGAACATTTTGAAGGTTATAACTTCCGTCCTGCCCACTTACAAACACACATCTTACGTCACTATTAACAGTTGTTGTTAACCACCTAGCTACCGTTAGATCTCCAAAATCTGAGGCTGTTACTCCTACAGTACCTGTAGCAAACTGCTCTACTATATTTGTGCCATATGCGCTACTAGCGTAGTTTAGGTGGTAAAGGCACTTAGTCCCGTTTGCAGCGGCTGCTGTAACTTGAGCAGCAGAAGCTGTACTTGTGTCACCAAAGTCTGCTGCGTTTCCTAAAGTTGCAGAAGTCCAGTAATCTATCTGTGTAGTAGTCGTTCCGCTACCAAGAAAATAAATCTTTATAGCATCACTAGCGCAAGCACCACCAGAAGTACCAGACCCAGTTATATCACCAAAATCCGCAGCGTTTCCTGTAGAAGTTATATTCCAATAGTCAATCTGCGTTGTGTTTCCACCCGGTGAAGGATGCTGTCTTCCACCACTAGCAAAGTGCGCCCTATCACCAAAATAGGAAGCAGGGGGAGTAGTAGTTCCCAACCAATCCTTCCACGCATTATCCATATAGACTTTGTATATATCGTTGTCGCTGTCCCACCAAGTGTCTCCATTAGATGGGCTTCCGGGTTCACTTGCACTTTCTGTATGTGTAAAAGCTGAAAGTCCACTGTCAGAACCGTTTATGTTAAACCCGTTAGAAAAGTTAACCGCGCCTGAACCTGCCCTGTCACTAATCTTTGTAACTTTTTCAAATTCGCTCATACTGCCGCTCCTTATGAAATAGCATCCACATCTGCACTAACTGTGGGGGTCTGAAATGATGAAGCAGGGCCATAAGTACCTGAAACATGATCAACTAATGAAAAGCTGCTTGTAACATCACTAACTGAAAAAGAAGTGTGTGTATATAAATTTTGAGTCAGCGTAGCAGCAGTGTGGGTTTTATCTGTTATAACAAGATTCGTATATGTACCTGCGGCTATAGTGGCAGGTAGTTTTACTGGTCCGTATAAATAAGTACTACCTGCATAATTACCATAACCTATTATAACATTCCCATTGGAATCCATGTTAATATTATTAGGTAAACCAAAATCATTTGTTGTGCTATTATTTGTCATTATAGTATGGGCATCTGTAATATTACCACTTGTATCAAACTGAGCCAAAACATTTCTATCTGCACTAGTACCTGACTCTGCGTGTACATATATCGTATCGTTTGAATCTACAGTCATACCAAAAACATACTTTGCATTGGCTGTTCCATTAAAATCTTTAGCCCATGTTATATTGCCATTTGTTTTATCAAATTTAATTAATGATGCTTGATATGTACCTGAACCAACCCTTGAATAACCCCCACAGTACGGTTGACCTGTACTGTCAGTGACAGGCGAAGAGTAGAATACATCAGTCCCAGTTGAACTAGCAGCCCTCTGCCCACAAATTGATCTCCACTGTAATGCCATTGAACTATTAAATTTCATAAGTAGTGCATGATAGTTTGAACCACTACTAACGCCTAATCCCCAACCACTTACATATACGTTATCATCAGAATCTATGTGTATACCGTAAGAGGATTGACTGTAATTTTGAGAGGACGTAATTCTCCAAACACCTTGTAAAACAAGACTGCTATTAATCTTAGATACAAAAATATCTTGAGAGCTACCAGTAGATGAAGAGAAAGTTCCAGTACTCCAGATATTACCACTAGAGTCCATAGCTGAATCAATAAAATCTGTAGCATACGAGTTACTTGAAATAGTGTTCCATCTAAACCACTTTACAGTATCGAGAGAGCCATCAGTTGTTGATACTTTAGTTATCATTGCTACTTGAGGATCAGGGGATGAATCGCTGTTGTAGTTTTCCCCCCAACCGTAATCATGCCCACAAAGAAATAGTTTAGTACCGTCAGAACTTACTAGTCCTGTATTTATTCTAGCATAGTAACTGTTAGTACCATATGCTTTTGTCCATTGATGAGCGCCATCTGTATCTAATTTAGTAAAAACACCGACATTTCTACCTTCATCTGAACCCACCACATATATATTACCACTGCTGTCAGAAGTTATTGAATTAGGTAAAGGGTACATACTACTACCTGTTGCACTCGTTATATTAGAATACGTTAGTCGGGTATACCAACCTGTAGTAGAAGCAGAAGAACCGGCTAGACTAAGCTCTTTAAACTCACCATCGATATACCGGTAAAGTTTTTCGTTGGTGCTATCCCACCAAAAGTCACCTGTTGAAGGGCTACCGGGTTCGCTGCCAGATGAGGTGTACCCCTGCTCAATGGAAGCGCCACCTATTTTAAGTTTTTGAGGGAGGTCAACAGCACTACCACTATTGGAGATAGTGTTTACTCTTAGTGTACTCATCTACCAATCCCCTATTCTGGTATCATCGACTCAAGGTGTGCAGTGTAAGCTGCTTTAACATCATCAGTAAATACTTGTGCAGCAAAGGCTTGAACGTCTGCGCTTTCTTTAGCCAAATCCTCTGCACTTATATCAGGCATTACAACGTGTCTATGAAACGAACGGCTTATTTCTGTTCCGTCACGTTTAATAATTGTTGCATCCCTTATTTGGATACATTTCCAACCGCCTGAAGCAACAATCTCTATTTTATCTTCTATTGTTTCTTCTGTTAATGCCATTTCAAATTCCTCTTATTAAACTTTATATGATCCAGCTATATATACTTCACCACCTGATGTAACTACGTTGTGCATGACTGCACTCCACGATGAAGCATTACTCTGATGTAATAATGCATAAGCAATAGTTCCAGACATGAATAAAAATGGTCCATAGCCACTGTAAGTTCCTATGTGGGATAAATAAATACCACCAAGAGAAGAATATGGCGCTGGTGAACTAAAAGGTAATCCACTAAACCACATATTGCCTGAGTAACTAGTTGTGTTCATAGCTGTCTTGAGCGCCCAAAAATGAACTGTGTTTCCAATTTTAGTGTATTGAGCAGGTATTTCTATTTTAGGTGATGGCGAACCATGATAACCAACCATTTCAAAGTTAAAGGTTCCTTCTTCGTAATCGTCTAAATAATTAGCTGAACCAGTCCCACCAATGTAAGCACCGCCACCAAGGTAGAGGTCTTTGTATCGCCCAGAGGAATAACCTAAGTCAACTGTACCATCCGCAACTGAACCGTTTTTAAATGGTGTGTAGCCCCCGCCGTCAAACCTTAAACCTGAAGCATCGCCAGTGCTTCGGCACAATAACCTAGTTCCATTATCCTCTATTTGACCTGTTGTTTTTATCTGAAGATTGCCAGCTTCTAACTTTACAGCCCCTGCGCTATCAATTCTCATGCGTTCGGTAGGGCTTGTACCGTCATCGCCGTCATTGGTTTTAAATATCAGATCACCTTTTTGATCGTCAGCCGTTCCGTCATGGCTACCTTGAATTTCAGCTAATGTTGATAGCTCACCGCCTGACTGTTCACCTTGAAACTTTAATTTACCTTCGCGTCCACCGTCAGTGTCTTCGTGAGTGCTGTTAACTATAGTAACTTCTGGCGTAGCGCTTGGTGCAAAGGCTGCGTTGACTTTGGCGAGCTGTGTTGAGCCGCTCCCGTCATCACTAACTAATTCCGCGAATAACCTGTTTTTTGATTTAGTCATGATGCATTTCCTGACATACCACAACCCGCATAGAAGGGGGTTGAATCTGTGTGAACGGTAAGATCCCCAAAATCAGTCGCGTTTCCGGGGGTAGCTATGGTTATTTTATCAATCCTATTATCAGAAGTACCGCTTCCACCTGCCATAGTTCCTGTAGTACCATCTGAATTATTACCTGTGTTTACATTCCCGCCAGTGGCATCACCAAAATCTGTAGCATTACCTGTGGTTTGTATCGTAATTTTTTGAATTATATTTGTTTTAGTCCAACTCGAAGATTCATGATAACCATGAGTCATACAGCCAATAGTATTATTACTTATACAACCCACACCCGGATAAATAAGCATTGAGCCAAGAGTGTCTCCAAAGTCCGTAGCATTTCCTGCGGTTCCCATAGTTATGTAATCCATAGTGTTTATGCCTGATCCAGTATAACCACCAACAAAAACTCCTCTAGTGTCATCATTGGTTGCGGCTGCGCCATTTCTACCCACTGTAAGATCCCCAAAATCAGTTGCGTTTCCTGTCGAAGCAACAGTCACATACTCTATTATATTGTTTGACTGAGTATAACTTCCGCCTGATGGCCCGCCCGCACCAGTCCCAAATATAGCTTTAGTGCCATCCCCTACAGCGGAAGTTCTATTTAAATGCAATGCGGAGTTACCAAAATCAGAAGCATTTCCTGTGGTGGCACATGCAAAGTACTCTATTGTATCAACCCAACCACTGGGCCAGTTACCAGATACAGTTCCAGACCTAACTACAGCCCTAACTTTATTACCTGCGGCTGAACAGTTTTCGTTTTGTGCTGTTGCCAAGTCACCAAAATCGGTGGCGTTTCCGGGGCTAGTTAAATCAACATATTCAATAGCATTTGTTTGTCCTATATAAAAACCCCTAGTGCCACCCCATGCCACACCAGAGCTAGAGGAAGCATTTAGTGAGATCTCTTTAAACTCACCTGCTATATAAACCTTAACTTTCTCGTTAGCACTGTCCCACCACAAGGCTCCATTTTTAGGACTGCTAGGCTCCGTACCAGAAGATGTATACGAGTATGTATTTAACGTAGTAAGTGCTGAACCCCCAGAGTGTGTAGGGGATATAGGAAAATTTGGCTTGCCTGAACCTGCTGCATTTTGTACGTTATCAACTTTTATTTCAGTCATTATAGCAACACCCACCTAGCTCCTGAAGGGACTGTAACAGTCGCTCCACTATTTATCGTAATCGGGCCTACCGACATGGCATTTTTATTTGTAGTTAAAGTATAACTTGTTGTAACTGTAGTAGAGTTTTCATGAAAAACTTCGTCACTACCACCACCAGTAGCTCCACCACCGCCAGAAATAGTAGAAAAGCTAAGTGTCCCACTACCATTTGTAACTAATGCTTGCCCATTTGATCCGTCAGATCCGGGCAAGGTAAACGTGTTTGAGAATGTGGAAAGGTTGCTATCGCCAAGCCCATACTCCACAACTTCTATTTTATCATTTGCTGTAGCACCATCGTCTAGTACGACACTCGTACCGTTTGTGGCGGTATAGTCTCCTTGTAAGAGTTTGATCCCATTAAGAAAAACTTCAATCGTACCAACAGTATAATTTACTGTAAATGTTGTTTGGTTTGCGGTTGCCGTAAACTCGTTAACTTTAAAAGCGTTAGCAGATAATACCAGATCTGCAGCAGAAGGACTTATAAAAACTTTTGCACTTCCGCTAAGATTTAAAAGAGACCCTGTAGAGCTAGAAGTTAAAACTCTGGTTAGAGTAGTGCCTGAGTGAGTGTAAACTCCTGTTCCAATCTCCCAAGCACTAGCTCCATCTTCTATTACATACCTAACAGTATCCCCGTTACTAACACCTCCAGAGGCAAAAGTTTGGTAGCCTGATTCCGCTGATCCTAATGTTACAGTACCAGTACCAGTTGTACTTGTACCTACCTTAACTCTATCTGCGAATTTGACCACAATACCACCTTCAGACTATGCTATGCGAATGATAGCGTTAGAAGCATCCGCCGCAGGGAACTGAATAGTAAAGTCACCTGCTGTAGAAGTTTTGTCAGAACCGAAGTCCAACACAACCACTGTGTCCGTTGTACTTGATCCACTACCTGTTGTGGTATTGTAGATTAAAGCACCGCGAGCGGTTACAGTAGCACTTGAAAATGTCAAATCAGCAAAGTCAGTCAAAGCTGTTGTGCCACTTAATGATGGATCTACTCTTGTCAGAGTTCCCCCACCTGCAGAATAACCAGACCCACTTACTTCGTTAGAAGTAGTGTAGGCAGTTGTAGCTGCGTTGAAAGAGGCGCTGTTTGTATACATTGCTAATTTAAATGTATCACCTCCTGAGTTTTTGAAGTTGTGCGCTCCCTCAAGAAGTTCTTGCTTGAAGGACGAACACATAAAGTTGCCAGAAAACGCCATATCATAATCTCCTTATAAGCTCGGCAAGTTTAGGATGCCCTGCATCTTTCAAGGCATTATACACGGTTGTGCGGTCACTGCGAATAGCTTCTCGCATATAAAATGCAACCACTTTTTCCATGTGCTTTTTGAAGGCTTCTGCCTGATCTCGAATTGCGGGATGCGTAGTAGAAGAAACACTTATCAATTTCTCCACACATCTTTCCGCTACTTCATCAGGTGTAAACCCCCTATTCTCTGTAGTCTGTATGTTAACTATAGGTTCTTTTGGTATATCTATATTAAACTTAAACATTGGCCTCGTCTTTGCTGTATCCCTCTTCGCCATCTCTATAACCGTCTTGTTGCAGTAAGCCACCCACTTTAGTAAAGGCTTGCATAGCGAGCTGATGTTGTTGTCTGTACTC
>Ga0115011_10002049_pt1 | contig 14135 bp, 12 predicted proteins | sample TroAtlMetagenome_2_FD_88705 | JGI IMG/M metagenome (GOLD analysis project Ga0115011, IMG submission 88705) | Marine eukaryotic phytoplankton communities from Atlantic Ocean - Tropical Atlantic ANT8 Metagenome | ecosystem: Environmental > Aquatic > Marine > Oceanic | place: Tropical Atlantic...
CCGCAGCTGTTACCGCCTGTTGGAATACACGATCCTGTACATCACCACACGCGAAGACACCCTCCACGTTGGTCTTGGTGCTATCCCCATGTGTGATTAAGTAACCGTCATCGTCGGTCGTCAATTCATGCGAGAAAGGTTTCGTGTTTGGGATGTGGCCAATTGCCAGAAAAAGGCCTGCTAAGTCCAGATCACTCTCGTCTTTCGTCTGATTATTGATGATCCTGATACCAGAAACCTCTTTGTCACCATGAACATCGAGAACCTCAGTGTGCCAGAGTATCTCAACTTTATCATTCTTAAACACCCGGTCTTGCATGACCTTTGATGCTCTCAATTTATCTCGCCTTACGATCAAATATACTTTTGAGGCAAACTTGGTCAGAAATGTCGCCTCTTCGGCAGCAGAATCCCCTCCCCCAACAACAGCGATCACCTGGCCTCCGTAAAAGAAACCATCACAAGTTGCACACGCTGAGACCCCGTAGCCCTTTAAGCGTTGTTCATTAGGCAGGCCGAGATACCGTGCAGTAGCTCCAGTAGCAATAATGATGGATTCAGCCCACCCTTCAGCCCCTGAACCTAGGGTGTACCTGTAGGGCTTAGATGTGAAATCTACATGCTTACATTCATCCATCTCGAAACGTGTGCCAAAACGTGCAGCCTGTTCCTTTGTTCTCTCCATAAGCTCGGGACCCATTATGCCCGAGGCAAAACCAGGATAGTTATCTACGTCAGTAGTCGTCGTTAGCTGTCCACCTGGCTCCATACCCTCGAAAACAAGAGGGCTTAGGTTCGCTCTTGATGCATATATGGCAGCTGACAGCCCAGCAGGTCCGCTTCCGAATATGACAACTTTTTCTGGGTTTTCTAGACTGCTCATTATATGTCTCCTATCTATTACTATGCACCCTGCGATGCAGGAACTCTGGCCAATTTGTATAACTCATTAATGGAGCTGTTGAATCTATGGATCGTGCCAGCCTTGTGACACTGTGCAAAGCAGCAGGTTTCCATCATGTTAGGCTAACTAAGCTGACTACAACTCCAGGAATATCCACCTATTTAGAATGGCTTCACAGAGGCCATCACTCCACCATGGATTATCTGGAGAATAATCTAGACGTTCGAAAAGAACCTTCCTTGCGTTTGAATAGTGCTGGTACTGTTTTAGTTTTGGGGGTTGATCACCACAGCGCTCGGCCGCCTAGGCCAAGCCCGCTGTCGGGTCGCGTAGCCTCATACGCTTGGGGACGCGACTACCACAACCTAATGGGAAAACGGCTCAAGAGGCTAAGGCGTAACCTGAGGGAAAACGGAATCGACTCATGGGGTGGAGTAGACACAGCACCCATTCTAGAGAGGTCCTGGGCGCAGGCTGCTGGAATGGGTTTTAGGGGTAAAAACGGGATGCAAATATTTCCGGCGCGGGGCAGTCACTTCCTGCTTGCCGTGCTGTTCATTGAAGGTGACTGGAGCCCTGACAGGACGCTTGGTGACCACTGCGGAAGTTGCGAGAGGTGCGTCGTCGCCTGCCCTACCAGGGCAATAGGCTCAAACGGCAATATAGATGCTAGAAAATGTATCTCCTATTGGTCTATTGAGCATAAAGGGGCTGTACCTACGGCGATAATGAATAGAATGGGAGATTGGTTTTTTGGTTGTGACGACTGCCAAACCTCATGTCCTCATAATGCTAAAGCGAGCCCGTCTGTCGAGGATGACTTTTTGCCTAAGAACGCATGGATAGAATTAGACAAACTTCTCTCTCAAAACGATGAAGAGATGATGGATAGATTTATAGGTACACCGCTCAGGCGCCCAAAGGCGCATGGCCTCCGAAGAAACGCGCTTATTGTTTTAGGAAATTCCGCTGAGGAGAGCGCCTTGCCTATTATAGAACCCTACCTTGATTCGAGCGATAATACGCTGAAGCAGACAGCTATGTGGGCTCTCTCTAATTTAGAAGCTACGCTGGGTTCTCTCGACCATCAATAGCATCGAGTGCTGCTATTGCAGCCTCAGCCGCGAGGGCTATTTCTTCTTCGCCTCCACCTAGATAAACTCTTCCAAATGCTCCAAATGCGCGGAATTCTAGAATCTCTATATCCGCCGCTTTTTCGGCCTCATTCGCAGCGAGTACAGCGTATCCAGCGGGATGAGTCTCTAGAACGTAAAGTGTCTGGCCTTCGTGTATGAAATTACCATGCCTCATTCTGTTGACTAGCTGTGTCTGATAGCCCGCTATGCCTGTAATCGCCTCGGCGGAGACGATCCTCGGCTTTAATCGGTCGCTCTCTTTAAACCCAAGCACCATCTGGATAGCATCTCCAGCTGCTCGAACCTGGCCTTGGTCTTCGTGGTGGACCTCTAAAACTCCATACCTCCTCTCAACGACCTGCATGCCAGGAGTACAGGAGGTGGTCTTTAGAACCAGATCCGTGACACGGTTGACATCCATCCCTGGTGAGACCTCCATGTAGAGGCTAGCCTGACCTTCAAGCGGCATGTAACCCCTTGATATAGTGCCAATAAAGGCAGCTGTTTGGGGCTGGAGAATATCAATATATGTGAATGTGCGAACGTCTATCGCCATAAGGGCTCTCCAATTGTAATACTTCGTATGGATTTCGTATTGGATGCAAAGGCATTGGTCAAGTAGCGATGCTGTATGAGTAGGTACCCTTTCGAAAATATCGTGTTAGAGACGCGCATGTACAATCTAATTATATCTGTTACTGCCGCCCTTATCGGGCTTCTTTTAGGCGCCCAGTTCGGCTCATGGACCACTGGTATAGTGCCCGCCATTATACTATTCATCGCAGCTTGGATCGTCTTGATGCGGAGAATATCAAAACAGGTCGAAACAATAATGATGGTCGCTGGGCAGGAGTTCGAGGCTGGCCGGGTAGAGTCGGGCAAGAAATTGGTCGAATCAGCGAGGCCGCTAGGTCGCTGGCAATTCCTTCTTGAAGAGCAGATCGACGGGCAACTAGGCTCAATCGAGTACATGCAGCGTAATTATAAGGCTGCTAGAAAGATTTTATTGCGTGCGGGTAAACGAAACTGGCAGTCAGTTGGAATGTTAGCGGCCATGGACATCAGAACTGGGGCTAAAGACAAAGCCGTTTCGCGCATGCAGGAGGTCAAAAGAGCTGGGAAAAAAGATCCGACGATGTGGGGTGTACTAACATATGCATGTGTCCAAGCTGGGGATCTAGATCTTGCTTTAAAATCCGTAACCGAAGGGCTCTCAAACAAGGATTTAGCAAACTCAGCTCCCCTTCTGTCCCTACAAGTTGCGCTACAGAATGGCAAAGGCAAAAAATTCAAATGGGCGCGAACTTTTGGGCAGCCTTGGCTTATGTTCTTCCCAGAACAGGCCTCAAATAAGATGCTCCAAGGTCAAATGTACGCTGGCTCCAAAAAGACATACCCAGTGCCGAGAAGGTAGTTGAGCTAAAGGGCTAACTAGTCCCTATTGTCGAGTTTAGTCGGTGGAGTCTTCTACTGTCAGCCCCATATTTAATAGGGCCTCTCTGACAGAAAACTCCTGAAGCCCGACCTGCCACGCACGGTTCAATATATCTCTGGCCTCCTCCACCAGGCCATCGGCCAGCAGCACCTCAGATACCGCCAACTGGATTTCAGAATTCATATTAAATCTATCGGCCAAACTGAGCACCTCTTCGATGCTGATGCCCGCTCCGTAATCGGCGTAAAGATTGATAAGACCTAAGGCTGCATCAACAACGCCTGTTGTGTCTTCGCTTTCCATCACCGACCTAAATGCCTGGCTTGCCTCTAAATGGTAACCAGCGCGTCCCGCCTCTACACCAAGGGCAAGGTAATCAAGGGAACTGGAAGTAGGCGCTGCGGCGACATTTCGTGCTCTTAGCAGCCCTGGAGGAGGCGTAATGGCTACGCCGTCAAATAGCCGCTGGCTCAAGTCTCTATATCGCTCAAACTGAGACAGCTCAGTCTGTATGTAGATCATATGAAGGTAACGGCCCCTGGGAACCACCATAGCCCTCAAGCCTTGCTCAACACCCCTGATGGAGAACCTATACTCAACATCGAGACCTGCGAAAGGACCGAGGCTAATACTTTTTGATGCTAGTTCGACGACATCATCTCCCCAAATCTCTACCTGCCCTACAAAAGCATCAACGGCACTATCTACGTTTAATGCTCTCTCGTATTGAGCTGTGCGAGAAACTATAGACACGCTGAAGCTTGGAGACACCCAGCCTCTATCGCCAGATGGTGTCCAGTTTCTCTCCCAGGTAGCGGGGTGGGTAGCTGTAAAGCCACGTTCTTCGTGCTGTTCAAGCCTGACGAATTCCGAACCCCTGATTACAAAAACGGCGCTAATACCCAATACTGTAATGGCCGTAAGCCACCGAATGCGACTATTTGTATACCCCTTTGTTTTCAAGGATTCTGGTTCAAGGATCGTAGCCAGCAGGCCACCTGTGAGTAGGCCCCCAATATGCCCCCAGTTGTCCACTGAACTGGAGTTCAAACCCATCGTTAATGAAAAGATAAGGTACGGCAGTATCCCCCAGCCAAAGAATTTCACCGCACTTTTAGGAATCTGATCACCGTGCTTCCAGCCAAAGACTACTCCTGCCGCCAATAGTCCGAAAGCTCCAGCCGATGCCCCTATGCTGGGGCGCATCGGAGTCATTAAAATGGATAGAACACCTCCCACGAATACAGACGCAACCCACAAGGTTATGAAATTTTTATGCCCCAATCCCCGCTCTAGATTCCAGCCAAGGTAAGCAATAAAGAGCCCATTAATCAAAAAATGGGAGAAATTGACGTGAATAAGTCCATACGAAAATAACCGAAAAATTTGCGCCTGCTCAAAGACAGCTGGCGACCAGTTGGCAAAATGTTCAATCAAGAACGTTCGGTGATCTGCTGACAGTGAATAGAGGTAAAGTCTTAATTGAATACCCAATATCAGGGCAGTGAAAATTGGCGGCGCGAATTTTCTTAGGCTCTCACGAAAATCGCCGACACCCGTTCCAGCTAGTGCTTCGTAGAGCTCAAGGTCTCCCACAGGAACAAACCTCTGTCCCGTTACTACCTCAAATTTAATAGGCGTATCAGGAGGCACCAGGCCATCTTGAACCCGCCGCTCAAACTCTTGGTATGTTAGCTGTTCAACACCATCTGGCCACTCAAGCTCAACGCTCACTGCCTGACGCCTCAACCGCCGAGCCACCCTTTCTCGGGTCAGCAGCGCCTGAAGTGACGCCCCTGATTGTAGATATTACCTGCACCGACGAGAAAAAAGCCATCTCCCTTGTTTCGTGACCAAGGCCTTGTAGAGCAACGTGCAGCTCCTCCTGGGCGCTTTGGTCCAAAAATAGTACTTCTGGTACCCATTGATGATGCATTCTCACTTCGGTGACAGCGTCATCTGGGCTCATTCCAAAGTCCAAAATATTCGATATAACTTGTAAAGTGGAGGAGATTATAAATGGTCCGCCTGAAGCGCCCACAACCATAACAACCTCCCCATCCTTGAGTAACAACGTCGGGGTCATAGAAGACAGCGGCCTCTTGCCAGGCTCCACTCTATTTTCTTCCCTACCAATTAAGCCATAGGAATTAGGCACTCCAGGCGCGGCTATAAAATCATCCATCTCATTGTTGAGTAAGATACCGCTTTCTGGCGCGACAACTCCACTACCAAAACTTGTATTGATGGTAGTGGTTAATGCTACGGCACCCCCGTTTTCATCGAGCACGGAAATGTGCTGAGTCCCTGAATCATCGGGGACCGTCCCGCTCAACCCATAGGCCTCACGGCTCAGTGTTCTTGTGTCATCAAACTTTTCTCTGATATCCTCTATACGCTCGGGGCTTAGGAGTCGTTCCACAGGGACAGGCGTAAAGTCAGGGTCACCCATATAGTTTGCCCTATCGGCGTATGCGTGCTGGAATGTCTCTGCTAGAAGGTGAAGATGTTCAGGCGAATTGTGCCCAATAGCGCTTAAGTCTGTAGATTCGAGCACAGCCAAGGCCTGAAGCAAGACAACTCCGCCCGAAGAAGGAGGAGGCATTGTGACTACCGTAAACCCCCTGTAACTCCCAATGAGGGGCTCTCGAATTGTGGGCTCATACCCTCGAAGATCCTCGATATTAATGACCCCGCCAAGTCGAGTTACCTCGCCGACTATATCTGAACCTATTGCGCCCTCAGTTAAGCCTCGCCCCTCAGTACGGGCCCATGTAGCGAGTGTTTCACCTAACCTTGGCCTAAGAACTATCCCGCCCCTAGTTGGCTCGCCCGATAAGAAAAGCCCCTGTAGTGGCCTGGACGCGAAGGCCCGAACAAGATGTTCCGTTGGTTGAAAACCATCTACTGCTAGCCTAATGGCACCCTCTGCAAGCTCACCAAGACTCAAAGTCCCATGATTGGCAGCCAAGGTCGCTAAGCCTATTGGTTCGCCAGGAACAGCTACCGCAAGCCCGCCCTCTCTAGACAAGCTATCAACAACATTGCCATCGTCATCAAGGTACATATCAGGGGAGGATGCGGCTGGCGCTACCTCTCTAAAATCCAGTACGGAGAACCTATTAGCGCCGACTTCTCCAGGTAACGACAATACGGCAAATCCTCCCCCACCTAAGCCAGAGCCCGCAGGCTGCACCACTCCAGCAGCCAGAGCGGTCGCTACGGCTGCGTCTGCCGCATTACCTCCCCGACTAAGAATATTCGCCCCAGCCTGAGCAGCTAAAGGGTGATCAGATACTACCATTCCAGTGGCAGTAACCTCTGCATTAATCCCCTCATTGACGAGAAGTGCAACAGTGACAGTTATCAGAACACTAGCGATGCGGCGATTCACTTTTCAGGCTCCCATAGATAATGACAATAGTACCATTAATGCAAATTGGGCGGAAAACAGTAAAAAGCTCACTCTAAGTGCCCCAGCTACTATCAGCGGGGCTATCCCGCCAATCGCTAGTCCCAACTGTGCAGAACTTTGGATCTGGGTAGATGAGGCGTACGCAGTGTCGACAAATGTCTGACTCAAAACAATGCTACTCGCACCCTCGCCACCAATAACAGATAACAATCCCGCTCCAATGGCAACGCCTCCTGCCCCAATATCAGGGTAGAGATCAAGCAAGAGTGAACTCCCAAGCCTCAATTGCTCTAGGGCGCCTGTAGAGACAGCAACTGCGGCAATTGTGGCTAAAGCCACGATGTATATCTCTTTCCTCCATGGGGTCTTCACCCGCTTTGGGCCGATTATAAATAATAATGCGATGTCTAGGCCAGAGATAATCCAGAACGCTGGGAGGTCTGTTTGCATCAATACTAGGGCCACCACGCATGCTGGGATTATGAGCCTGGTGGATTTATTACCGACAGTATTAGCAACCATCTCCTTTTGCGGGTCCCTCATAGCTGACCCCTTTGGCCAAACTAATAGAGCTAAGGCTACCGCTATAAACGGGTTTATCTGAACATCACTAAAAAGAAGGCTGGATTGGGTCCCGCCAATAGTCAGCATAGCACCAGCCGATGCGGTCAACGCAACACGGCCACGGTTCTTTGTGGACCCTGCAAATGGTGCGATTAGTGCAGTCGCGCCTAGGTCGCTTACTAATGCACCCCCGAAAAAGGCTAGGAGACCGAGATTACCCTTCGGCACCAACCCTGATATGGAAATGAGATAAGCGAATTCTATCCATGCGAGAATCAGCCACAGCTGCTCAATCGGATAGCCAGATAATGGCGCAACAGTTGATATAAAGCCAAATTTCAGGCCAGCTAGAGCTGACGCCACTGCTATGCATGAGGCGAAAAACCAACTCCTTGACGACCTACCCATGCTTAGGCCTAAAAAGAGAACTGCGCCACCAGTCACTGCCCCAACAAAAAGCGGATCCATACCCTAATTACTCCACAGTGTTGGACAGAACACCGACCCCGCCGACTATAACTTCAACAATATCTCCAGAATTTAATGGTCCAACACCAGATGGCGTACCGGTCGCAATAACGTCACCTGGGAGTAGCGTCATTACACCGCTTACAAAGGAGACCAATTCGGGAATGCTGAAGATCAAATCGTTAGTGTTTCCTGACTGTCGAAGCTCTCCATTAACTCTACAAGATACGTCTATGTCAGTATGGTCTAGTCCCGCGACAATCGATGGACCTATCGGGCAGTGAGTGTCGTGGCCTTTGGCTCGACCAAAAACCTTGTCATTCTGTTGATGGTCCCTGCAGGTAACATCGTTTACCGCGGTATAGCCCAGCACATAATTCATAGCATCTGCTATTGATACCGATGAAGCTTCTTGGGCAATAACCACACCAACCTCTGCCTCATAGTCTACTCTATCAGAGTTCCCTGGAAGCCTTATTACACCTCCAGTACTAATTACAGCCGTCGTCGGCATTATAAACACCTTAGGCACATTTGGGATAGCCTTTCCCATCTCAAGGGCATGTGACCTGTAGTTGCTACCTATGCCGATCACCTTTGTGGGAATACAGGGTACTTCTAGGGTGCCTGAAACGAGAAGCCCCTCTCGAGTTCGACACTCACCGTCGTCGCCAACGTATGCTGTAACGACACCACTGCCTGTATTAACTCTTACCTGCCCCCTTAAGGTAAATCCAAGGTCCCCACCCGTTATGACCATGCTACCTAGCTCCAGTGACCTCTACCAGGCCAGTAGTGACCTCGGTAGGGTTGGCGGTAAACAACAGTAATCCTCTCCAGACCCATTTCTGCCAGTAAAAGTCAGAAATCCTGCCTTGGGCGACTGCTAGGTGACATCTTGGAAGCTTCCCGCCAAACCCTTCTGACAACTCCTCGAACACCCAGGCAAACTCTGCATCGTCCGCTCTGTAACCTACAAAAAACAGAGTCTGTTTAGTCAATAACTTGCGTAATCTCTTCCGAAATTCTGGGACAGCTGGCAACGCCGCTCTTTGTTCAGGTGTCCACCCGAGCGTATCTGGCTTTTCAAGCGAACCCCACATCTTGTAAAGCACTCGCTTTTCTGGATCTGGCGTGGGGAGTGGCTCACCTCTTTCAAGAACTAAAAGTTCTATACCCTCAGCTTTAGCCGCCCTCTCGAAGAGATCGTCTTGAGAGGTACAGATAATCAGCGGGTAACGCCTCACTGCGTCGATGTGATAGGCGGAAGGTCCGATATTTGAGACATTCAACTGTCCCAGCATAAACATGCGGAGTGCATTAATCCCCTTTGCTGACTCATATCCCTTTATCGCGTCACCAAAATGGCTCTTTTTTCCTGCCATTAGGCGAGCCATCTTGGACTCAGCTGGTCGTTTCTCTCCAGCAATTGAAGCCGCCTCAATGCTAGCTCTGCGACCAGAAACGAGGATACAGGTATTCGCGCCTACTGCTTCAATGATCTGTACTGGGAGTGTCACGCCAACTCCACCGTTGATAGTATTCTCTCAACTTCAGCGTTGTCTCTACACACCGCCCCGATCTGAGAGACCGTTAAGCTAGCTAATCTGGCTCCGAGGTCACCAGCCTTGTCTGGGTCCCAACCTTTCAGCCAGCCGTGCAGATAACCCGCCGCGTATGTGTCTCCAGCGCCAGTAGTGTCCACTGCATCGGTGGCGTGAATACCAACCCTCCATGTCTTTCCATTTGTTCTGATTAGAGAGCCAGACTTGCCTAGCTTCACCACAGCAATATCGACAACCTCTGCTACCGCCTTTACTGCATCCTCACCCCTCATCCCAGTAAGCGCAAAAGCTTCATCTTCATTCAAAAATGCTATGTCAGCATACTCCCTCAGGGCCCTCCACATTTCATCTCTTCCAGCTGAAACCACAAAAGGATCAGCCACATCAACTGATATCGGGACGTTAAGCTCTTTTGCCAGATCCATTGCATCCCAGGCAACTTGAGCCATTGGACCTCCGAGAAAAAGGTATCCAGTTACATGAAGAAGCTTACTCTCACGTATTCTCTCGGCGAACTTCTCGAGTCCTGAGAGGTGAACTGCGGCACCGAGATCGGTAACTAAGGTTCGCTCCGCATCAGTGGTTGAAATAATTGACAGACACTTACCTGTGTTGCCATCAGAAGAAAATCTTATGGAATGATCGCCACAGATATCGACCATTTGGCCTGCATATCTTCTTCCAAATTGATCCTCTCCAACCTGACCGCAAAGGATTGAAGAGCTTCCAAGCATGGCCAAGGTGGCGACTGTGTTGGCACAAGAGCCTCCTGGGTGGATCTCCACGCCGTGCCCCTTCACTCGCTCATAAACCTCCGTCCACCTTTCATGGTCAACAGGGTGCATAGTGCCCTTAGTAAGCCCAAGCTCTTCCAAGATAGCGTCATCGTCTACCTGCACTAGAGCGTCAACCAGTGCGTTTCCAAGTCCAGCAACCTCAAACTGCATTTCATCCTCCATGGGCGCCCATGTTATCTCGCCCACAAGCATAGGTCGAATGGACATTGCAAACTTGTGCTCACTAGTTTACTGATACGACAGCCATATGATACAAAAAAAGCTAAAATTGGCCTCCATTTTGGGCGTCTCCATAACCGTGTTGATGACCTATTGGTTTTTGAGGAATTCTCATTGGGGAGAGATTTCAGAGAACCTAGCAGGCGTGAACCTTGTTTGGGTAGGGATCGCCACATTCGCACTTCTGTTTGAATTTTTGTTACGTGCAATTCGCTGGAAATTTGTACTTTCACCAGTAAAAGGCACGGCTCCATTGGGCGGGCTACTTTCTGCAACCTTGATTGGCGGGGCTATAAACACTCTCTTGCCAGCTAGAGCTGGTGATGTTGCGAGGGCCATTGTCGGTAGCCGTCATACAGAGCTGCCAGTCACAACCATAGTAGCGACAAACGTAATGGAGAGGGTCTACGATATATTTGGCCTTGTTTCAGTATTGATTTTTATGTTGATCTCAATTCCAGATGAGGTAACGCAACACGGAGGCGAATTAGTCACAAACTTAAAGGTCTATGGAGCGATTTTTGGTGTAGCAGCCTGCATAGCTATGGCCACATTCTTGGCACTCGCCAGCAAAGGCGAAAAATCAAAAGCCCTGTTCGCTAAGTTTCTAGTGATTTTTCCCGATGCTATTTCCGACAAGATAATGGGTATGTTCGACTCCTTTATCGTTGGATTTGCTTCAACGAGAGACAGGAGGCTGCTCTGGATTTCTGCAGGTCTGTCAGTACTGCTTTGGGCAAACTTGGCCTTTGCTGTTTATGCCTTGTTCCAGGCCTTTGGGTTAGGCCTACCTATATCAGCGGCCTGCTTCACCACAGTGGTGATAGCGCTGACTGTGGTCGTTCCTCAGGCACCTGGCTTTTTTGGGGTTTTTCATATTGCAATCGAAAAAACAATGGTGCTGTGGCTTTCAGCCCCATTGCTGGAGACGGGACTTGACGCTGGAGATCCGATCGTACAGGCATCTAAGGCATTCGCTATAGTTTTTTGGGGGGTATCGTTTATCCCAGTAACTATATTCGGATTAGCTGCGATGTTCCGAGAAGGGCTAAGCCTGTCATTCATAGCTAATGAACGCGACAGACACTTCGCTGAAGGGAGCGAAGCCGAGCCTAAAGATGGAAAATAGCGCTCGTAGAGGGTGGGCGTATGCGTTCATCTTGGCGGCTTTATGGGGAGTATTGCCAGCGATACCGACCCTTTTATCTGGAGAGCTCCTAGGCCACCCGTGGACCGACCTTTACCCTTCGGTTTGGGGGATGTGGTGGTTCGCATCGGAACAGTCACTAGTGGTCCCCACAACGCTACCGATGTTTGTACAGGGCCTGGGCGCCCCAGACGGAATCCCCTTTTTTTACTCGAGCACGATTCACGGGGCCCTTGCAACACCTTTGCTATCAATTTTCTCAGTAGTCGACACCTGGAATATTTTAACTATTCTGGCCCGAATAGCTACAGTGGTGGCCTCATATGCTGCGGCTAAAGCTTGGGGTCTAAAATCTGACGGTGCCCTAGTCGCTGCCGCAGTCTTCGCGTGCTCCCCGTTTTTTCATGGGTATGCCGTTGAAGGCATAGTGGAGGGAGTGGATGGCTGGCCGATCGCGCTCTGGCTTTGGGCGGTTGGCACCAGAAAGCAGGTGCTGTCAGGAGTCTTCTTTGCGCTAACAATTGTTTCAAGCTTCTACATGGCTGCCACTGCCATGGTATTAGCCGTTTTTATAGGCCCTAGATGTTGGGTGGGCGTTGCTCTCGGCCTCGTATTGTCTTCACCAGTATTGTATGGTTTTACATCTTCTTTCGCTGGAGATTCATCGGTTAGCCCAGAGGTAAGAAGCTCCATGGGCACCTCGATATCATTATGGAGTCCAGCACTTTTTACGGATGGCATCCAGCCTTTTGCGAAAACTTCTTGGCTGGGATTCACAGCTGGTTTTTTAGCCACAATATCTGGCCTTAGATACAGAAGAGCAGCGGCTTTAGGGCTACTTTTTTGGTTCCTGTCATTCGGAATAGGGCCTGTTTATGAGCTCCCTCTATTCTCAGAGCTTAGATTTCCATACAGGTTTCATGCAGGCACCCTGATCGTAATGGCGCTTCTTGTTGGGCGCTGGGCAGACACCCCTAAGATAAATAGTCTACGGCACCTCAAAGGCTGGATTCTAGCCGCGATTATAGTAGTCGAGGGCCTTTTGTTAGGTCCAATTGAACCCGTAATACCGGGTTCGCCTGGCGATGTTGACCAAGTACACTCAATGGAGGCTGGCGCGATCGTACTAGATATTCCAGGCCCAGTAGCGATGGAGCCTAACGTACGAAACCCATCAAGAATAAGGGCTAAGCATTTTCTTTATGGCCAGACGCTCACAGGCACTAAATCGCCCTGGGTACCAGACTTCAACAGCGTTGGTGTTGTCTCAGCAGAACACCCTGAGCTAATTGCAGTTCGACAATTTGATCCTTTAGTTTCCGATGAGATGCCTACATCTCTCCCGAGCCTTGACTGGGTAGATGGGATTATTCTCCACCCAGAAGAACTAAATGGTAGGGCGGACACAATTGAACAAATGTTATTAGAGTCTGGTTGGCGGCAGAGATTCGGCGAAATCCCCTCCCCTGTGCTCTACACACGCCCCTGACCCCTTCAATTTCATACTCACATGCGGCTAATATGTATGATAGAAAGCAAATTAATTGCTAGGGCCTAAGCTCTCTTGAATTGAATCACTTGAAACCACTTGAACACCCGTTATATCAACTTGTAACTTGCCTTTAAAAACGGCCTAGTGCGGTAATCATTTTCCCATAAGTAAAACACAAACAAATATTTTCTAAGGTCGTTTAAGAAAATGCATGAGTGGTTAGCCGTTGGCACATTTCTCCTGTTCTCTGGAGTTGTAGCCCTAAGTCTATTGGTTGGTTACGCGCTGTTGCGTGTAAAACCAACCACGAAGCCTCCAGACACTAGATACAGTACTTATGAGTGCGGAGAGGATCCTGAGGGCGTCGCCTGGATTCGCTTCCACCCACGCTATTACGTTGTCGCGCTCCTGTTTGTCCTGTTCGATGTAGAGGCTGCGTTCATGTTGCCATGGGCTCTAAATATCGAGCCTTTAGGCACAATCGCTCTCATTGACATGGGAATCTTCCTTGGGATCCTCCTACTTGGATGGGTTTATGCTGTGAAAAAGGGAGCTATAAAGTGGCAGTAGACGAATCGAACAGACACTATAAGCACCCCTTGTATAGTCACATTCAGAGTGTGCCTGGCCTATCAGTCGGCCTGACTACTATAGATAAATTACTCACATGGGGTTCCGCTAACTCACTGTGGGTATTCCCTATGGCCACATCTTGTTGCGGTATAGAATTTATGGCTGCAGCGGCTAGTAGATTTGATTTAGACCGTCTAGGCACGGTAGCCAGAGGGACGCCACGCCAGTGCGACGTCATGGTGGTAGCGGGAACAATAACCGTGAAGATGGCGCCGAGGGTTAAGAAGCTGTGGGATCAGATGCCTGAGCCAAAATGGTGTATAGCTATGGGATCCTGCGCCATATCTGGTGATTTTTACAGGGACATCTACTCAGTAGTACCTGGTGTTGACACCTTCCTTCCAGTAGATGTTTATGTGC
>Ga0115011_10002050_pt1 | contig 14125 bp, 22 predicted proteins | sample TroAtlMetagenome_2_FD_88705 | JGI IMG/M metagenome (GOLD analysis project Ga0115011, IMG submission 88705) | Marine eukaryotic phytoplankton communities from Atlantic Ocean - Tropical Atlantic ANT8 Metagenome | ecosystem: Environmental > Aquatic > Marine > Oceanic | place: Tropical Atlantic...
ATCTTACTGTCAGCCACCTAGAAATAGGCTGTACAAATATTTACAATTAAAAAATATTGATTATTACTCTGCTGAGTAAGTTAATGCTGAATCTGTAGGTGTTTGGTTAGCAGTGTTTGGTCTGAAAGTTGTAACTTCAGACACTGTGATCGCTTCAACAATCTCACCTTCCTGCACCATTACTTGAGCAACTGTCACTTCTGCGTTTTGTATAAGACCTGCACCTGAAGTTGGGTTGTACACACTCATATTCTCTGTGTGATCGGCGTTTAGTGCCTCTGCAATCTTGTCTCTAATGAATTGTGCTTTGGTAGTTGTTGTAGTTGAACCGTCAATTGTAGTACCTGTTGTTGGTACGAAGTCTGCGTTCTCAAATATCAACGTAAAATTTAAATCTGTGATTGGTGAATCCCCTGCATCACTGGCATATGTAGTAACAATATTTGATAATTGGACATTAGATCTAATCTGCAATTTGTCCATCATCAGTTTAAATCTTAATAAACCTCTTGATACAAGCAATGATTGTGCTAGTGTAGTTGGTTTTGTAGCGAAGTCATCTGCATGACAAGGTGAACATCTTCCACCGTTAGTTGTTTCTGTGTCTATAAAGGCCGATTGAGCAATATCTACCGTGAACATCTGTCCAGGAGGCGTTGCTAATGAAACTGCCATTGATTTTGGTTCTACTGTTGCCATAGTTTAAATCCTTTGTCTAGTGTACTTATTTATATGAATTATTTATAAAAGGACCAACTTGCTGTGCCAATATATTTGCAGGCATTGTTTGTCATATGCCTCTCTTTGCCATTGACTTTGATGTATGCTTGGTATGTACGGCAATATCCGCCCGAAATAGGGTATGAGTGTATTACACGTACTTTACCCGCCGCCAGTCTCTTCTTGCTGTACCAACTTACAATTTTGCCATTCTCTGCGTTTGTAAGGGCAAAGAACACCGCGGATTCGTGCATCTTCTTTTCTTGTTTTTTAAGGCTGAATCTAAGGAATTGTGTCGCTCTAAATAGGAAAGCAGGTGCACTGTATCTTAGATCTTCACCAAACCATACAGGTGGTGGCATCTCGCCTATGTGTCCCTTTGCATCTCCTGGAGTTTTATTTCCTGCTATTGCTGTACTTGACAGCAATAGGCTAATCAATACTGTGATAACCTTGAACAATTTCATATCCAGTCCCATCCATTTTTTTACAGGCAATTTGCCTTTGTGTTATTATTACTTCTCCTACAGGCATGTCCCATGTGTACATCTCACAGTTTTCTGCTATGCCCATATCGAACAAGAAGTCACTCGCTCCATCGTGGCATACCACTTTCTCTTCTGTGAGGTTCTCTACCACGTTACCTTGTTGATCAACCACTCTTATTTTAGTGACTTCAACATCGCAGTATTGGTCGTTCCATGGTCCCCCTGCATCAGCAGTTGTCGAGAATATGACCAATGCCAGAGTAAGGAACAGTAGGGCGATAAGATAATAAATCTTTCTCATAGCCCTAGTTCAATACTTGTTCTGCCGCTTCGTCGATCGCGGTAGTGTCAATTGTTTGTGCTAACTTCTGTTGTTTTAACTCAGACACGATAGCATCAACATGATCCTTACCTAACTTAACCATAATATAAACTCTGTATGATTTGTTTTTAGTAGTGTAGATCACTTGCCTGTCAACTTCGTAGTGTCTGACCAATGTGTCATTGATCACGTTAACAACGATGTCCTGTGCTTGTCCAGTCACAGTCATTGACTCGTTTGTACCGGCTTCGTCTTTCTTAATAGTAGATCTGTTGTTCATCTCACCATTAATCCTATCAGCCAATTTAGCCTTAGCCAATAGTGTAGCCTTCTTCACAGCCAACTCAAGATCAGGAGAAACAGCAGATGCCGCCTCTTGATAATGTTTTCTAGTTGTGTGTGGATAGTTCACATACCATTTAGGTGTCTTGTTTATCACACCGTTCTTAGTCATGTCCGACTTCATCGAATATGTAGAACACTGTGCAACAAGTATACCTGCAAAAAGTATGAGAAATAATTTACTTAGATTTTTCATATTATCCTCTCATTGATTGTACAATAGAATCTAACCAAGCAATCGCACCAGACACAGAATTCAGTATGCTGTCAACATTCAATGAAGACATAAACTGATCATAACCCTGTGTACCAATTTGATAGCCTGCGTAAAAAATTGCACAAATTATTATTAGTCTAATCATAAAACAATTATAGCATATTTTCCAAATACGTCAACCGCAGTTGATCTTGCTAGAATGGTTGATTTTATTGAGTTTTTTAAAAGAATTATGACAGCCAATTCCAAATTGCCCTCAGAGCCAGTAATAGATACATACCTTCCATTAATGCTCTTGGGGTATCTTTATCTTTTAGACCCATGTAGATCCAAATAGAACAACTGCAGGTGGCAATAGCCCAACCTATCCATTGTGTTTGAGGATTGGCATTACTAAGAATAAATGCACCTATCATAGCCAATATGAAACCTAACCATCTCCATCCGTCTATGTTTTTGTAATATCTAATCTTCATTAGTTCCTACGCATTGTGGATATTTCTTTTGCACCTTCCTCGTCCCATACAGGAACAAGATTACTTTTGTGCATCATGCCAATACCTAATAGTTTTCTCTTGCCGGAATATTTCATTTCTTCTCTTTTGTTTCCACCGTTTACAGGAATCTTATCTCCACACTTTGGATAGTTTGGATCAGTCTTGTATTCGGGTAATTTGTAACCCTTGAATCCTTTACTGTTTTTCTTTAATGTGTAATCGTCTAGTCCTTTGGATTGTAGCCATTCCTCATAGTTGGCCTGTGCTTCTCTGTTTCTCTTGGAGTTCTCGATCTTGTGTTTTATTCTCTTAGGTAGTTTCAACTGTATAAATCCCATAGTTTATTATACTATTAAGGTAATTTATTGTCAACTATGGTCTGTAGGATAATTTTTTTGTAATCTGGATTGGTACTCCAAGCGGTCATGCCTGATAGCAATCTTCCGTAGTCCCATTTACCAGATTCAAGATTCTCGGCTCTAACATCTCTGAATAATTCGTATGCTGGGTGTGTGTTTAAAATCCTTATCATGTCTTTTACCGATTGACATTTTGTTTTATATTTTTTAACTCCCCACGTAGCATCAGGATTACCTTTTGCTTTCATGTGTGGCTCTGTGTCTAGGTTCCACGTTCTTACACCAAAAAGTGCGTTTCCTTCTGTAGCAAACCTACTAGTGCCCCATGCACTCTCTATGCCTGCCATTGCAATTATGATACTGATAGGTACCCTTTTGTTCCTGTCAGTGGTCCAATTTAGGTATGATACGCATTGTGACGTGGCATTAATGAACGAAATTTTATCAGTAAAATCATATTCAGGTTCCTTTAAACCTAGTGACTCCACAACTTTCAGTTCTTGTTTGTGTATTTCGTCCTCAAGTTTATTTAATGCAAGATAGTTGGGATAGAAAGTACCAGCCACAAAGGCCGCCCCTATTACAATGGCAACCACTATGGTTAACCAAAGTATTAATTTGATAGATGTTTGTGTGTTTTTCACCATAACCTATTGATGCGTGTGGGCCGAGATTTTTTACTGCATTGGCCTTAGTTGGCACTCTGGGGTACTCGAACCCACTTGCTTATAGACGCATCGTCAAATTTAAACTGCAACTTTCTGTTCTGTTGCTGGGTCTGTAGTTTCCGCTTCGTACTTAACTTTGTACTCTGCTTCTGCATTTCTCATAGCATTATTCCAGTCTGCTTTTGACAAACCTGTGAACCTTGTTATGATACCATCACTCATTATTTTGAATGAACCACATAACTTGTGAGAACTGTCTTCTGCGATCTTGTGTACTACACCTGTAGCCTTACCATCGGCATTCTCTCTGCCCATGATGTACATATAGTTTCCTGATCTGCCTCTCCACTTGTTATTAGTCTGTGTATCTTCTTGGCATCTAGATCTAATCTGATCTAAAACCAAACTTGCTTTTGCTGAACATTTATACATAACTTTCTTCTCCTTTGTTACCATTATTATACATGGTAATGGTATTTTCGTCAACCTGTGGAAAAAGTCGCTATTTTACTAGATTTTAAAACCATCAGGATATAATTCGTCCACGGTTTTAGACATCTTTTCATCGAGGCAATGAAATTTGGATAATATACCTATGGTGCCATATTCGGGTATGCCATCATTCCACCAAGATGAATTTTTATCTAACTGTGAATGTAATTTTTTCTTCCATGATGTAATCAAATGTGGATATTTTTTCAGTGCTGTTTCTATTGCGTATCTCTCTTTATGGTTAGAATAACATATTTTTTCATGATCTGACATCAAATGATTCTTTTCTGATTGCCCAAAGTAAAGTTTTTTCAATGGAAATGTTTTTCCGTAATCATATCTTCCAGTATGTTTCCTATAGAAGTGTTGCGATTCCTCATCAGGCCAAAGGCATATAGTTGTGTAGTCGAATTTTGTTTTTTTTATTGCGTTTACGAGCATGTGACATTGTTTGGAGTGTACCAACGGATTGTCTGCAAAGAAGTTGTATTTTTTCTTGTTAGGTTCGAGGTCACCGTCCGTCCAATATGTGTACCATTTGCCTTCCTTATATACTAGCAGTGGAGGATTTGCCCCAAAAACGTTTATTGTTCCTTTTTGTTGATGTTTGTCTTTTATTAATTCCGTGTGGTATATCAATCTAAAAGTGTAATTCCAATCTATGGTACCGTTGCTTGAATAGAAATTTTCGTAATCTGCAATCTTTGGCTCAATGATATTAATCTTTGTTTTTGGTATTTGTTTTTGTATTGTTTTTAAAAAAGGTTCTGCATGATCTGTAATTTCAGTGTCGACGTCTGTAAATCCACTCTTCATACAACATATTTCGTCCACGTGGATATTATTTTTAAGAAACGTGTTCAAAACCAAATGGCTGTCTACTCCACCGGAGTACCAAAGTTTTACAGTTTTATATGAATCTCTAATGTCAATTGCTTCTTGTTTTAAAATGTCATGCCATGTTGCATTAGGTTCTTTTGAAAAATCAAAATTGTCATAGGCATCGGGTATATGGAAATGTATAGGATGTTTGCTTATGATGTTCTCATTGATCGCTGAAAACTTATTCAGGAATTGTTTTCCATTGCAAGTATAATGCCACATTGTTAAAAGAATTTTCTTATAGTTTCTGCAACTATTTCTACTTCTGCATCAGTCAACCATTGGTTGTTGGGTATAGATAAGACACTATTACATAGCATGGTTGTATTTGCCATCTCTTTTTTATCACCAAAGAAGTCGTTGAAACTATCTGTATAATGTTTTTGTACATCTATATTGTTTGCTTTTAGATGATCATGTATTGCATCTCGTCTTTGGTGTAGCAGTACAAATTTATGGAAATTACTGGAACAGTGTTCGTTTGGCACAATGAAATTTAATGGTAGGTTTGCAAAGGTTTCAATATAGTATTTTGATATTTCTTCCCTTCTGGTTTGCCACTTTTCTAATCTTTTCAGACCAAAATATATTTGGCATGCCTGTAATTCATATGCCGTACCGTTTATTCCAAAAGTGTTGATGGGATCGTTCCTGCCTAGTTTTCCGTTGTTCGCTACCTGTTTTATAATGTCAGTCATGTCCTCGTCATCCCAGACCAATGCTCCGTGTGTGCCCGCAGTCGGAACTGGTTTGTTTGTGGAAAAACTAAAAACAGCAACGTCACCAAAAGAGCCATCTGGCTTGCCTTTGTACTTTGCCCCTAGGCTTTGGGCACAGTCAACAATTACTTTTGTGTCAGGGCCGATGTTTTTATAAAATTCATTATAGTCAACAGTGTTTCCAAATAGACTAACAGGTATACAAGCATCGTGAGTGAGTTGTTCTTTCAATTCGATCAACCCGTTTTTGTCAACATCAAAGAGTTCAACATCATTCAACAATGCGGCTTGATTAGCACTAGCAGTATAACTGTAATTGGTACAAGCAACTTTTTTATTTTTTATATCCCATGCCAATAACGCACCAAGTATTGCAGACGTACCACTTGGAAACATTTTAGCAAACTTTCTTCCTGTAATTCTTTTTAGATCTTCTTCTACAAGATTGCAGTACTTTCCATTTGACACCTGTCCGGATGAATGTATTTCATTATAGGCATTCTGCAGTTCTTCTTGTAACTCTGCATATGCCCTGGCTAGGTTGGTAAATTTAATCATTTAAATCAATTACTTTTATTTTACTCTTATCTTGTCTGGCATCCAGTACAAATTGGTCATCTTTCATTGTTCCGGTTATTTTCAAAAAAGGTCTGTCCTTAACTCCTGCGTTAGCAGTGCTGTGGGCAGTGTTTCGCCAGTCAAAAAATAACACATCTCCTTTTGACCAATTCGTCCAAAAGTTTGGTTCAAAGTTCACTATTTGTCCAGGCTCCCAATCTTCTAATGCGACAAAACATCTCCATATATTTTTACTGTTTGCAGGTTGTCTACGTTCTTTGTCGAACAGTTGACTTTTAAGTTCTTCTTCGTTTTCATGCATAAAACAGGTTATGCAATCCACATGCCTTCCCATGACAGTGCCTGGGGATTGGTTGTTAATCCAAATACTAGCATTTTCAAATCCTAAAGCATCCGCAATTTTTACTAAATTAGAGTCTGGTTTATATCTATCATATCCGTTCCCAAAGTTATTAGATTTATGATAATCTAATTCTGATGCAGTCATGGTTGTAGAACTTAACTCCATGGAACTTATCTCAGGTTTGTTTTTTAAAAGTTGTTTATAGTTTGGTGTGTCAGTGATGCGAGCCGCTACCCAAAAACTTTGCTCCATGTTATTAGCAAAACTGTTTGTAAAGTCAACGTAATCGATGTCTGGATCTTCGATGAAGTCTAAAAAGTCTCCTACTGTTTTAACTTTTTGCCATTTAGACATAGTATTATTATTCATTTGATTCCTTTTGTAAATCTTTAAAATACAAAATAGATTCGTACTTGCTTTGCCAATGCTCCCAATTCCTAACGGATGTTTGCACAATCTTGTAATCCTTATCTTGTAAATAATTTTTTACAATATCAGCAGTGTCTTTTGATTTAAAAATTAATTTACCTTCTAGCAGATAAAAGTCATTTGGTTTAAGATCCTTGATGTGAGAAAGGAGTGATGTCTTAAGTTCTATGTATTTCATATGGTGAATTTCTTATACTCCTTCTTTGCCAACCAATGGTCATCTCTTATAAGTCCTTGCACTTTTATGAGAGGACGTGCATTGTATCCACTATTTGCCGTTGCGTGTCTACAGTGTTGCCATGAGAAATCTATTGCTTGTCCTGGCTCCCAGTTAGACCAAATGTGTTCCTCAAAACTCAACATTTGTCCCGGATACCAACTCTCTGCAGGCATGATGATTCTTTTCATTTGCCATCCGACTGGTCCTTTTGTTATAGGATCATATTGTGCATTTGCTATCTTAGGATCGTGTTCTATTGCTCTTTTGATTAATGTTGATAAAAAGTCAACATGTCTAGGAAAGGCACCACTGGTGGGTTGATAATTGATATCTGTTTTAGCCCATTCAAACTCAAACACTTTTTCTATCGCTTTAATTTCAGGAAATCGATCAGTTAGTGTAACCTCGATTAATTGATAATGTTTGTCAAATCCATGTTTATGCTGATTGTCTAGTTCACTGTTGTGCCTGAAAGGTGAATAATTTTTTTGTTTCTCCATATCATATACCCTCCACTCGTCGATGTAATCTGTTTTGAAGTTCTTGTCTAGATCATGCTCTTCTGCATATTCCGTTATTATCCTGTTAATATGATGCCAGTCTGTGTCTATTTGTGCCACTTGCCAGAAGCAATCGTCTTGATGTGTGCCTCTTATGTATTGGCTAGAGGCCTCGGCAATAACATCGTAGTGTGGATGGCTATCAACCCAATCCATAAGTTCTCTGCAGGTTCTCGGTTTAAGCAAATCATTTCTGACTGTCTCCAATAATTCTGGATCATATGGGTGGATGTGTAAGTGATCCATGTTTTTGTATCTATTCTGAGACAAGTCCTTGCTATCAATTTTTCTTTTATACTTTGTCTGCATCTAGCACTCCTGTGATATTCATAGTAATCTGTGGATTGAATCCCATATTGCCAGCACAATGAAAAACATTGGGCTTGATCCTAAAACTGTCTCCGGCTTTATACTGATGACAAACGTCATTACCTACCAAAGTGTAATGTCCCCATTGCCAATCTTCCACGAATGTCATTGCCCTAAACACATCATCAATCTCACAATTATGTTTACGACAAAATGTTCCATAGGTGTCAGCGTGTAATCCTAGTGATGTCATGGGTTCCTTTACAAATACTCTGAGCTGTTTGTGTTTAATGTGTCCAAACTTTTGTTCATACGCATCTAACAACGGTTGGTAGAAATCTCCCAGTTCTTCGTCGTGGAATTCATAATAGCAACTGTTGTCCAGTGTCCAGTTACTTTTTAGCCATGTGTCAAATTGTTTTTTGAATTTTTCATCTCTTGCTTCAATTATTTTACTTTTGACTTGTCCGTTTTCAAAATAATGACTAAAACCTTTGCCACTTTTCTTAACTTCCTGTTTTGAACATTGTTGAAGTACATACTCCTTTAATGCAGTGTAATCAAATTCTAAGTTGCCTAACGTTGGACAGTCGTTGGTGTTTTTGCTCAATGGCGAATAATGCCACGGAAACAGTTCACCAAATTCAGATTTGATATCAACGGTGTTCATTATCTTAGATATATTGTAGTTTCATGTTTGACAGGTTTATCATATATTTTCCTTATCATAGCAATTAACTTTTTAAGTTTTTTCATTTTATTTCTCCGCTCCAGTGTATTGTTATCTTTGGATTTATTCCAGCATTTGCACTGCCGTGATAGATGCCTGGCTTGAGGTCCCAAAGGTCACCTGCCCGCCATTGGTTGAAACAATGATTTCCGTAGTGGAAGAAATGTCCAAAGTCCCAGTCTCGCACAAAGACCATGTATCTTCTTAACACGGTGTAATCCGCTTTTGTTTCGCCAGTTCTTCTAATAAAACTGCTGAATGTGTCTGTATGACTCCAGATTGTGTGTCCTGGTGGTTGCACAAACAAACTCACTCCCATCTTGTCTTCTTTAAGGTTAGGAAACATTTTACGTAGAGGTTCGTAATATTCGCCAAACTCCTTATTGGCTATCTTGAAGTACTGGCTGTTGTACTTGTTGTGTGTATTATTCTTGAGTGCCAACAATGCCTGTTCTTTTATTGGCATGTTATTAACATTATCATTGGCGTGCATCACCGCATCATTTTCTTCGTCATACCACCAATACTTTTGTGGTGTAAGATGTTCGTTGCATTTTTTGATCGCCCAATCGCCTAGTGCTTTCCAATCAAAATCTTTTATGTTGTGCATGAAACATGATTCATCATTGTGGTCAGTCTCCATTGGATCCCAGTGCCACGGATACTGTTCTAAAATTTCTTTTGGTACCGCTTGTTTTGGGTCTAGTCTTTGTTCGGGTATCTTATGATTTAATTTCATTGGTCATTGCTCCACTGATACTACATGTAAGTTTCAATCTTATGCCCATGTTTGCCGAACAGTGTGGTTGCGGTATAGGTAGATCATATACTTCACCTTTCTTCCATCTAGGAAAGTAACTGTTTTGAAACTGCAATACATGTCCCCAATGCCAGTCAGTGATCATGACTAGGTATCTTTTTATGGGACCTAGATCACACATCTGTGCATCTATGTCTGGGTTCAGGTCCTTGTTGTTCCTACACCAGTTGCCGAGATTATCATGGTGCCATGGCAGTATCTGCCCTGGTAGGTATGCCAACAATCTTATTAGTGCGGTATCATAGTCTATTCCAATTTTGTCTTCCCATACCTGTCGTGAACCCAGCAGTTCCTTCACTCTCTCGTTGCTATCTCCATACAGGCCCCAGTTGTATTCTATTGTGTTCCTTGCATTGTAACCACACTTCATAGGCAGGTTCATGGTTAGTTCGCTTATACCGTTGTGATATGGCCGCTTTTCGTAATATTTCTTTTGTACTGTTTCCTTGTTGTCCATCATAAAGTCAATGAAATCTTGTTCATTGATGTCCAGTTGTGATAAAGGATTTGCCTCGTACTCGGTTGTGAGGTCTGAGCCTATGTCCAAGGCCCACTTTTCGTATTCCTTGTCAGGTCTGTTTTCAATGAAATCCCATAAAGTGACTTCAGGTTGTTTGGCCATTAAACTTGTTTCAACATATATTTTTGGATCAGCCGGTATATCTTTGTAATTCGACATTACCTGGCTTGGTTTAAGTTTTCTTTTTACTTCCATTTTTTCTCCTATTACGTGTAGCATAGCACAGGAGGACAATAGGAGTCAATATATTGTTCCTATGCTACACTTTTATGGTATGGAGTTAGCGATAAATCGCACACGGCACGGCCTTTTTCTACGGTCTTCCCTTTCGGTACTAACAGGTCGTTGTTTTTGCCGACGTCATCTGGATGATGGCGCTACATTGTTATTTATTTGAGATTGGCTAGTATGGCCGCTTCTTTGGCTTTAGATTTTTCTGCCTTGATCCTGTTCTCTTCTTCTATCTCTTCGGCTGTCTTGACTTTTTCAGGCTCTAATTTAGTTGGTGCTTCTATAGGCAGACCACCATTATCAAACCATCTGCCATCTGCTGTCACTGTACAACGACTGTAAAAACTTACCTTTTCGTTCATGTTATTTTTGTGTGTGACAAGTCTTCTTTTGTTGTAAAGTTTTCCTTTGTACTCAGTACCGTCTGCTTGTAGCAATCTCTGGCCGTCTTTGTATATACTACCGTATATTCTGTCTATCATAAAGTACTCTTCACCATCTTCGTCCTTTTTTCTTTTTGCTTTATCATATCTTGACGGCATTGGATTGATTGTGTTTGGATAATATCGGTTTGTATAAGAATGGAATTTTTGTTGTTCAAACCTGTTTGGTGCTGAACTTGTAATTTTTCCCAGACCTTCTAGTATTTTTTTGGTTTTTTCGCTTGGCATAATGTTTAGCTCTCCACCAGTCTGTTATCGACTCCAACCTCGCCCCGTTCGGGCTATCCATCCATCATCGACATAGAGTGTCTCTAATTTTAGGTTGCAAATGAGAATTGGTACCTTACCAGCTCTGGTGGATTTGCTGTCTTAATTATACACAATATATTTTATTTGTCAACTACGACGCACAGTTAAATAATTACATGCGTTATCATGTAGGAATAGGCTGTAGTTTTGGAGCATCAGAACATAATGTCCATAAATGTTTAGCAGAAAAAATAGGTGCCACTTTTATAAACCTAAGTGAACCAGGACATGGAAATTTTAGAATCTACACAGAATTACTGTATTGGTCAGCAGTTAATCAGGAAAAATTAAGGGACACCACTTTTAGTATTGGGTGGAGCGGTATCTACAGGAACGACGTGATAGAAAAAACTGATATAGATGATCGCGGGTTCAAATGGACTAGATGGAGAGCAGACAGGGACGACCCCACACATAAAAATTTACCAGCCTTGATGGATATTGAATTAGATCAAACCGTGCGTTTCTTGTCTCACGTTATATCCACACAACATCTTTTAAAAGATCTTAAATGCAAATATGTGATGTACAATGCCATAGACACACACATCGATAGGTCAACATTTGATACCAACACAGCACTGACAGTAAAAATTTTAGAAAAACAAATAGACATGACATCATTTTATGAATTCAAAACCTCCCATTCAAAATACATTGCCACCAATAAGTATTTTCTAAATCCTAAACCAATATCGGTATTGCAGAAGATAACAAACTGGCCAACAGATGATACGCAGTATCCTGTGGTTGATGCACACCCTTCGATGGAAGGTGATAGTAAGTGGGCAGATCTAGTATGGGAACATTCTCAAGGCAATCAAATTTTATAACCAAGCATATCAAAATGGTCTTTAAAGGTGTAGTCGTTTAAATTAATAACGTTTCCACGCACATCTTTGATTACTTTAGTGTATCCTGCCAACTTGTACCTACGGAACGGGTACTCCCAGTTGCCGGCTTGTTGCCAGTCACCTTCTAGTATGTGTTTATCTGTGTCATCGATCAGGCACAACGGCATCTGTAATACCAACTCTGCTGATATCTTGTCGTGCAGATATGCGGTTATAATCTTGTTTTGAGGGATTACGTGTTCTAGGTGTTGTTTGCCTTCCATATCCTGTGCTTTGTAATGATATCCCATAGGTGCTAACTGCTTCTGCATTGACCTTATGTAAAGAACCAAAGAGGTCTTTATGTGTTTCTTTGTTGCCTGGCTCCAACGATCGTTGAACAGGTCTGCCTTCATGTGATCTATGTACCCTGCCAGCTCTTTCAACTCGGGCCTATCCTTTGCCTTGAAGTTTATCTCTGGTAGGTTAGTAAGGTTTTGGAAGTCCATCTTCAAATTCCTCCTTGGTTATCATTTCAAGTTCCACTGCGTCAGCACCATCCTTGTAGTGTTGCTTGACTTCCTTGAGAACATCTTTCCATGGGAGTCCGTAACCATACTCCTCAGTGTCCTCAAAAAAATTTATAGAGTCTGGAACCATTTTAGTTACAAAACATCTGTAATAACACAATTTATTTGACATACTTGTTAAAGGCCGTCTGTGCTTCTGATTCAGTTGCTATGTCACCGTCTTCAAGTTTAAGAGTAACATTTGGCATATAACTTGGTTCAAATGTTCCGTCTTCTATTAGATACACTTCTCTCAACATATGAGCCATCGCCACCGGTGCGTCCCAACCAACTCCATTTGCGTGTTGCCATTGTTTCTTTGTAGCAGAGTGAATTAACGTAGCACTAGGACAAACTTTCTTTGCCGTCTCTAGCATCTTGGTCATCCAATCGTTTGGCAACCTTTTAAGACGTTTTGCTTCTTGTCCCATCTGATACTGTTTCATTAATCCAATAAACAGGCCTTGGTTGATTTCTCCACCTTCTTCGTCTCCGTATACATTTTTAATTGATAATAATGCATCAGTTAATCCGATCGGTCCTGCCATTTTAATTCCTTTGTATGCGTAATCAAAATGTGAGAAGTAATGCTTGTTAGGACCACACTTGCCTGAACTCTTCCGGACACGTTTTGGTTCAAGATCAATCTCACAAGAATCAAAAACTTGTTGAACAAGATGTGCAGTCACAACTCTTTCTGTTTCTGTTTCTCCCATTTTATATCTGTGTAATAAGCATCTATGTATTTCTTCAGTGCCTGCCCTTAATATGCCCGAGTCGTTTACTATCTCAAATGCTTCTGCATCAAAGGCCGGTTCGTCTGTTTCTACTATTGTTACTGGTATTTTTTTCCAACCTAGTAATGCTAGAGCAACTGCTCTATGTTGTCCGTCAAATATGTATAGTGTTTCTCCATCTGATCTTTTAACTGCTGATACTGGGCAACATACCCTAGGATCAAACTTCTTCATTATGTTCATAACGTGTCCTGCCCTAACGTCACGTTGTACCGAATAGTTAAATGCGAAGTGTTCTAATGGATGGTCTTCTACCCCTTTGGGTAGTAATCTACCTTTGGCTATTTGATTTTGTAAATTTACTTTTGATTCTGCTAGTTTGCTCGTCCAGTTTGGAACGTCTTGTGGTGCTTCTTTTTTAACCTCTTCGACAACGTCGAGAAGCATTTTTACTTTGCTCATAATATCTCCTATAGTTAATGAGTGCAACTCAGAGCAGAATTCCTGCAATAGGATAAACTCCAAATTACTTCACTATTATAACAGATCTTTTGATTTAGTCAACCTAGGTTGATTGTGTGGTGTCAACGTACATGCAAGAGTGTGCCTCGCTGTCTATGTGATATCCAAAATCTTGGAATGTTCCCACCATTGCCTTCGCTTTTTCTTCTGCCTTTATCATGCACTGTTCCTCTGTTGGATAGAACTTGACCGGATCTTCCACAAACATTGTACACGGGTTGCCTATGATACATATTACTACTAAAACTTTCCACATATTACTAGA
>Ga0115011_10002052_pt1 | contig 14123 bp, 20 predicted proteins | sample TroAtlMetagenome_2_FD_88705 | JGI IMG/M metagenome (GOLD analysis project Ga0115011, IMG submission 88705) | Marine eukaryotic phytoplankton communities from Atlantic Ocean - Tropical Atlantic ANT8 Metagenome | ecosystem: Environmental > Aquatic > Marine > Oceanic | place: Tropical Atlantic...
ATGATTCAAAATAAACGACAATTTCTTCATTTTGTAAAATCATTGCTTATAGTACTCCGTTATTGTGTCCCAGTCTCTCACCATTACTACTTCGTAGTTGATGCCACACTGCGGACAATACCAAACCTCATTAGGTGCTTCATCGGAAAGTTCACCATATTCTAATTGTACACCATCAAAATCCTGTTCACCCTTAATTGTCTCAGGGTGGGTACATCTCGGACAATGACCATCAGGGACACTAGTGTTCCTAAATTTATCATCGAAATGACCGTACTCTGAATGTACTATAGTCATGAGTCCGCCTTAGCTTCAGGGTGGTTACAAAGAACATAATCACCATGATAGCGGTTTTGACCCACTCTACGCTTAAAACCTAAATAGTCTGCCAACCTCCATTCAAAAGTCTCTAATTTTCCTAAGTCTTCTAAATAAATTGTATGACACTCATGCATCATATTAACTGCACATTTTAGATCATTACTTCCCTCTAGAATTCTTCTGTAGTCTTCTAATGGTATTACTAACTTTACCTTATCATTCTTCAAGAATGTTACCTTTGTATCATTTGTCACTTTTTCCTCCTCGGAAGTTAATAAGAAATAACACACCATTTCAGATGTGCTATGTTTTACTAACTTTCTTTCTTTGATTAAGTATCCAGTCCTCCCTCTCTCGTACCATATCTAATTCTTTTACAGTTACTTCAAAGAAATACACATCGCACATAGTTTGGTCGAACTCACCATTTTCAAAATACTCTTCATGCTCATTCCAACCCCAGTCAGTCCCGATTTCTCTTTCAAACCAGTAACCGAAGTCAGTTTTCTCAGCGACTGTTAGTAAGGTAGATAAACTCACTTCATCATATCTTGCCTCCCAATCGTCTAGCATCTCTTCAACACTTTTAGTCATCAGATTTACTCCAACCAAATTATAGGCTTCATCATCTTTCGAATCTGTTGCTTTAATGTTTCAGTTATTCTGTATTGAATCCCCTTAACTATAAAGTTAGAGTTTTCCATACATTTCTCTTTGGTAGAAAACTTATCAAGAAACATCTGATAGGCTTTTTCGGGACTATCGGCATCACCCTTGGGGATTGACCCCAAGAGTTCACCATTCACCCCCGAAATTTCTATCTCATAGACATTATTTTGATTCAACATTGTCACCGACTTAATCGGTGGATAGAATTTTCTTTTCATTTACCAGTCCTCTTCATTAAATTCCCTTTTAGGGAGTACAACATCTTGAGTAAGACCCTGAAAAGAAACACAATCGTCCAATGTTCCATCTTCATCAATCCAAGCTTGAACATAAAATGGCTCTTTATACCAACCATGTTCTTTAGCTATCTTAGTCCAAAATCCTCTAGCCTCTTCTAATGTTACAAGTTGCTTTGGATTTAAATTTTCTATAACTTCTATACCTTCAATATTCATATCAGTCCTCCTCGAACTTTTGGTTAATCATATCATTCTGATGTTTCAAGAATGGCACTAAAGCACAAGCAGTGCCAATTAATCCACATAGGAATAATATTGTATAAAGTAAAAATGTTCCCATTTATAACTCCTTAAAATTACAGGTGTAAGCCCCTCCCTCGGTACGAGAAAGAGCGGGGGCTTACATATATAATTTTTACAGGTGAGCAGTTTATTAGCAGACTTCATGCTCAGGAAGTGCTATTTTTATACTTACTTCGGTTGTGTAGCTTGGTTTAGTTCGCAGACGAATTGTCAATGCTAATTTATTTCTAAACCCCTTTGAATTTTTCTGCTTAGTATAAAAATGGACACAACGCCCACTAGTGAAAATAGCGTTGCTACTCCTGACAGGACTCGGTTACCGCATACAGCTAGTTAGTCAGGTATTCATTAAAGATTATAGCCAACACCGTACTCGTCAAATTTATTGAAAATTTCAAGTCGATGTCCCATTTCTTTTTCATATCTTTCTTGCTCTAATCTTTCTTTTTCTACAGCATCATACCAACCGTTGTTCTCGTCACAATTACTACACACACCTCTTTCATGTTTAGAAATTATGCCGTTATAAACGATACAGTCACAACAGTTAGACAACATACCAATTATGTATAGACTCATGAGACTTTAGAAATCAATCCATCTTGCATTGTTACTTGTGCAAAGAATTCTCGACTTCCTGTTCCTCTTGGGTCATGCGGTCTATTACAACCCGCAAATGTTCCATTAGTTTTAAACTCATTACCAAATAAACTTGTTTCGGTGTACTTGAGTTCTTGACCAACATTTTCTTTTAACTCTTTCTTACTTTGATAATTTAATATCATCATAACTTCTTACCTCTCTTTCTTTAAAAAATAAGTGGAGCAGTTTCCCACATGCTCAGGTGACTAAGACTACTTCTTTGGATATGGCTACGCCAGTCCTCTGGAAACGCTTAGATAGTTTGGGCTTCAACGGATACGCTGAAACCTAGCTTTTTGATAATTTCAATATCGTTCCTATTAAAGGTTTTCCGCTCCATCAATTTTGCAATCAATAAAGCGGACTCACTAATAGGGTAGATCCTTTCATTACCAAAAACACTTCGGATACTAACTATGAATTTACCATTCATAGCGTTCACCATCTTCTGACACTACCTCGCTTTCAGCCCAAGGATTGTAATGACTATTTGCACCTAAGTTAACCTTATCTGCAATATCGTCAAAACTCCAGTTACTGAAGATAGCAACTTCATCAGGGAAAGCCTTGAATAGCTTAGTCCTGTTTCTGCTATCTGCTTTTGAGATAGTTTTATAAAGGAGTCGAAAGAAACCCGATAGGTTTCCAATTTGACCGTTATAAATAAATGCTTCACCTTTAGTTAATCTAATCTCTCTATAGTTATTGAGAAAATTCTTAACTTGTAAAGGTTGGTATGGTTGCTTAGTATGGATATCAGTACATGCTACTACAGGTTTATCAGGTTTCCCTTTTAGACCTTTAGCAGTATATAAAGCATCGACTCTAAGCTTCCTACGGATTGCATTCTTATACATTCCTTTCTTAAGATGATAATAAACATCACCAACTTTTATATCTTTAGCTTCTTGCATTGGACTTCTCCATTGTTAAAAACTGGTATTTCTTTATTAAAAAAACCCATCAATTAAGATGGGTTATATATGCGAGAGAAGTAATCAGACTTTGCAAGTATTTTTTTAGCTTCTTCAACAGTACATTCTATAAATTTTCCTGTACTGGTGAAGTAACCCTCATTACTTACAGTCTCATTGGCTAAGTCTTCCCAGTCAGTCCAATAGAGAATATCACTATCGCCATAACTTTTGAACTCGAACATCGCCATATCAAAGATTTCATCACCGACAACTTTACGGCAACACTTTTCTGAACACGCTGTGTAACCATCGGTTACTAAGTAGCCTGTGTTCATTCCTTGGCTACAGCCATCGCATTTTCTAGCAAAGAAATCTAAATTATTTGGATTACCAAACTCTTCTTCGAACTTATATATTATGTCTTTCTCAGGAAGAAATTCTTTTAATTCTTCCTCTGAAACATTTTTCATTTAACACCGCCTTTCATAGTTAAAATTCTTTTAAAAAAAACCCAACAATTAAGTTGGGTTGGTGAGTTCATTTCATAATGATTTCTCCTGAAAATAAAATGGGCAGATTTTATAGTTCGCTACCCACGAACAGGAAAGATTTTTGAAGACTTTTATTTGATAAATAGTTTGTGTAACCTAACTATCAAAGTTAACAAATGTTATAGGCATTTGCCGTATTTATTGTTAGTCTATTTCATAGAGGGAGATGTGCATCCGTATGAGTCACTTACATTAAATAATGCTATAAGGATATCATTGTCTTCTAGAACTTAATAGGCTACTGCCGACATGATTTGCTTATCCTGTGACCCTCCATAGAGAGTGAACTTTCGTATTGATTATTACTTTCCATTCCCTTACACAGGGTTTTCTTAAAAATTCGTTTCTATCTAATTTCATATCATATAAGACCCCCCCCTAAATTGGGTTGAGGTTTTAAGTTTTCTTTATTAAAAAAAACCCATCAATTAAGATGGGTTATTGTTATTTACAACAAGATATGTTGACCGCTTTCTGTAGTGTATTGAAACGGTAGTTCAAGTTCTGATGCAATTTGAATTGCTTCGTCAATTGCATCCTTTTCTGAGGGACATGCCCATTCGAGAATGTCACCGTTTGGATAAAATTCACAAGGGATAAAATCACCGTATTTTTCACTAAATTCTATCTGTTGCACTGACCAACCTTTGACTGGTCTATGAACAGTTAGAAAAGTTCCCTTTTCACTGAATTTGATTCCCGCACTTTCACGAAAATCTCTAATCATTTTAATTTCAGAATTTTCCATATTTACTCCTTTATTAAAATTATCTTATTAAAAAAAACCCATCAATTAAGATGGGTTGTTTTTTGAATATTTACTATTATCAAAGTCCATATCATTACCATGGGCTATATCAATTAATTTAAGTCTAATAGTTGCTGAATCAAAGTATAAATTTCGTTTTACTTCATCATTATGTGAAAATGAGTAGTAAATGCTTTTTGGATTAGAAATTTGTTCACTTAATAAAGTTTCATTATTAAATGACATTCTACGAATCAAATCAAGTTCATCAATTGATAAACTAACATTAATTGTTTCAGTCTTTTTATCGTCCATTTTTGACCCTCCAAGGGTTAATTAAAAACTGTTTATTTATTATAAAAAAAACCCATCAATTAAGATGGGTTATTAATTAGGGTTGAAGCATCCTTGCAAGTTCTGTTCGGCACAATTCAACCTCATAGTGTAACGCTCCAACTATTAAGAAAAAAAACCCATCAATTAAGATGGGTTATTTATTATTGTTTAATGATGAAACCATCATCAGTAAATACTTGCTTTTGACCTTTAATTTTCTTATGTATTAAACCAACAATAACATTTGATTTATCCAAAAATCTTAAGTCATGCTTATCACCGTTAATGACTTCAAAACCGTTCCAAGTTTTTGGTAAATATTTCTCGAATACTACTGAAACATTTGCACCGTTATTGAGTGCTTCTATAACTTGAAAATGATTATCTTCTTTTCTTGAGTAAGTTAAATGATAGTTAGACGGCATTCCACCGTTTAAATATTTTGTCATTCGTTTATTAATGACAGTGTAATCATAAAACTGTAAATCACTAAAAGATTCAAATATATTTAAACCATCGTCAAATTTATAATTTTCGAATGGTAAATCGCTTGTGCCGTTTAACCTAACACAAGGCGTTATATTATTCTTTTTACAACGCTTAATAAATAAAGTAATTTCATGTTTCAATTGCTTCATAAAATTGTCACGCTCTTCAAAGTATCTTTTAGTTTTCTTTATTCGTGCTTCTTGAGTAAATTTAAAACCTCCAAAGCCTGAAAAGAATAAGCACCTTTTGGCACATTCTTTACTAGCTTCAGCACAAACATTAAAACCGCTCTGTCTATGTGAAGCTAAATAAATAATTCCCGTTTGGTAATTATACTTTTCACCTTTTACAGTTTTGGCATTCTCGAAGCCCAAAAGCTTTTGCTTATGCATAGCCATTGTTAGACCCTCCAAGGGTTATTTAAAAACTGTCATAAATACACCGTCCGAATGAATCGGAAAATGTATCTATCATATAAGACCCCCCCCTAAAATACCCAAAAAAACCAACCCAACCCCAAACACGCCAAAACCCGCACCCCTAAAGGGCTAAACCCCAAAAACCCCCAAAGGGTCAACGACAAGCCCCCAAATAGCCCATAAAAGCCCCCAAAGGGTCAACCAGTGGCTGAATGGATAATATAAGCTAGAATGGACAATATAAGAGCCTGAGAGGGTATCCCCTTAGAAGCCCGTCAATGGGTCAAAATGGGTCAATCAGTGGTTCGTCCCCAGTGGGTCGCAGTGGGTCAAAATAACCGCTAAAATCCACTATATGACCACCAATAGTCCACGATGGCTCTACAATGGGACTTCTAGGGGTTTTGGGACTAAGCAAGACAAAAAAGGGACTAAGCTGAGACCCTCAGTGGCAACTAGGGGGGTCTGAAAATAATTCAGGTACCTTTTATATTTAAGGTTTAACCTGTATAGGCTATAGATCTAATTTTAAAAGTACCAACTAGGGTCCCAAATATGCCCAAATAGCCTACTTTTCCTAGTTTTGTAAAAAAAGGGTCTATTTATATGACATCTAATAGAGGATATACCAATTTCGATGGATCTCAGGTACCATAAAGGTAATATTAATGGTTTAGCAATTGTAAGCTAGGATTACAATACTTCAGTTACACTGCAGGGGATAAGAGATGCCGTAAGGGGTCCATTAGGGGGAAATTAGTAGTATCTTTATTTAGCTATAATGGTATCTTAAGGATCCATTAAGGACGCTAAAGGGGACCAATAGTGGTTCTCCCCATTAAGGATCCATTAAGGATCCACTATGGTCTCCTATACCCTAATCTCTTATCCCTTGTAGGAAACTAAGTATATTTGGAGGATTTAATGAGCAGTAAGGGAACCAAAGAGGAGTATCTAGAGGCTACTAGGGACTTGGCTAAAGAGGTTGAAGAAGGAGTCTCGGAAGTACCTGTCAATAAACAAACAGGGAGACCCCATAAGGGTTATGAGAACTTGCGTCCTTTTAAAAAGGGTGAAAATTTCCACGGAGGACAAAAGAAGGGGTATAAGACACCCAAAACAAGGCTTAAAGAACATTTGAAAATGATAAAATTAATTGAGAATGACCCAGAGTTAACTGCTCTTGTGGAGTCCCTTAATACAACTGACATGTTTGAAGCTTTAAAGAAGACTGCTTTTGCTATGTTTGCATCTAATCCAACAGATAAGGATTTATTTGATCGAGCATACAAAGCGGTTGCGGAAGATAGAGAGTATACTGAAGGTAAGAAGACTAGACAAGAAGTCGATGCTAAGATTACTAAGGTAAGCGACATGACTATCGAACAATTAGAAACTGAATTAAGAGACCTCGATGATATAGAGGATATTGAACCACAGGAGTAATATATGGCAATACCAGCATTAATAGCAGGAGCAGGAGTAGCTAGTAGAGGGTTAGCTTCATACTTAGCAAAACAAAAAGCAAAAAAAGCAATGATGAAAGCGGGATATGGGGCGACAGTGAATGCTACTTTACCTAGTAGGTTTGTATCAACAGGTACAAAACCAATGTGGAAACCTGCATTGGCAGCAGGGGCAACAGGAACAGCATTATATGGATTAAATTCTCTAAGTAACCACCCTAGAAATGAAGCTATGAATAGAATGAGAGAGGGGGGTTATATGGCTGGTCCTATGCATGGTAAATCACACGATCCTTCATATGAAGCCTCTAGGACAAGAGAGGGTCGAATTCAAACCATGATGGAAGAAATGGATGGTATGAATCTATCAGAAGAAGCCAAACGTCAAATAATAGCTGATAAGTTAGGTAGAGAGAAAGAGTACACTATTACGCAAGATGGGATGACCTATGGAGTTGGATTTGACTCCAAACCCACTGACGAAGTACTTAGAGGGCTTACAGGTGCAAATATGACTCCTAATGAAATGAAAATGTTTATGGGAGTACCGAAAGGTCCAGACACAGCAGGTTGGGATCCATCTCAAAATATTTACCCCAAGTTTGTGATAGATCAATTAATCCAGAACGGAACTATAACACCTGATGAGGTATTTGACCTAGGTGCGTCCGATGGAGATAGTTTTAAAGTAATACCTAAAGGAACTGGTCGTTTTGACTCTGCCAGAAGGGCATGAATAAAGAACACTTGATAGGATTAGCAAGCGTATCTAATGATATGAGTGAAGTAGATAGACTTTATAATTCTTTTGTAAATGCAGAAACAGGTCATTTACAAGGCGATGGGAAATTCATAAGAACAGAAGCTAAGGATACTAAAGGTGGAAGTTCTGCGTATGGTCCAGTACAGATTACCGGTACTTTAGTTCAAGACATGATGAACCGAGGGGTGATCCCAGACGATCTTAAAGATTACGCAAATAGATTTTTAGACCAATCTAAATTATTTTTGAAGTATGGTAATGAGAAAGGTTTAAAAGGTTATGATCCAAAATATGATTATGGTGGGAGTGGTCATTTAACAACAGAGCAAGATCAAGCAGACTATAATAGACTTGCTAGGGTTTTGATAGCCCACCATTATAAGAACGCTCAAAATACAGCTAGTAAGAAAAAACCTATGGGTTTTTCACAGGCTGCCAGAGATCCAGTTACCGATGTTATTGGTGATTGGAGGTTTGGAGTTAATAGTAATAAAGGTCGAGGAGACGATCGAGAATACTACCGAAGATTTATGGAAGGATATAGAAATTGACCACTCCTCCGATTTACTCCGCTGGTAGTAAAGGTCAAAGAAACCAGCACTTCTAGGAGGAGATATGGAATTAGATGAGCAGTCTTATAAACTAAAGTTACTTAAAGAACTAGAAATAAAAAAAGAATTAGAAAAACGAAAGAAAGTAGAAAGAAATAAAAACAACTTTAAGGATTTTGCAAAAGACCAACTTAGGATAATAACTAAAGATGCATCACAAGGTTATGTCAAATTTGAATTTAATGATGCCCAAACTAAAATACACAAAGCCATCGAGAAGCAAATAAAAGAAAAAGGGCGAGTAAGAGCTTTAGTGTTAAAAGCTAGACAGCAGGGTATATCTACTTATACTGCCGGTAGAGTATTTTGGAAAACATTCTATACACCACATACGAGATCAGTTGTAATTGCACATGATAGTGCTACATCTGATGCTTTGTTTACAATGTCAAAGAATTTTATTGATAGAATGTCTGACGATTTTAAACCTGAACTTGTAAGATCAAATGCAAAAGAGGTTAAGTTCTCGCATAATGATTCAGGGTACAGATTATATACAGCAGGATCTCCAGAGGCTGGTAGAGGAACTACTCCCACGATACTGCATTGTTCAGAGTGTGCCTTTTGGCAAAACGATGATAAAATTTTAGCTGGACTGTTCCAAGGTGTGTCTTCTTCTGATGGAACTGAGATAATATTAGAGTCTACAGCTAATGGTGCTACTGGTGCTTTTTACAGAATGTGGAAAGCGGCTGAAAGAGGTGAGAACGATTATATACCTATATTCTTACCTTGGTTTATGACTCAAGAATATCATATGGATCCTCCAGATAATTTCGAGAGGACTATAGAAGAAGATGAGATAGCTGAAGAGTTTGGACTTAATGATAGCCAACTTTGGTGGCGAAGAATGAAAATAGGTGAAGGTGGTGAGTCTAAGTTTAGACAGGAGTACCCATCTACAGCTGAAGAGGCTTTTGTTGTATCAGGTAAAAATGTATTTAATGTAGAAAAGTTAAACAAACTTGAGACTAAGGCACCTGTGGCTTTAAGAGAATTTAACACATCAATGTCTAACTGGGAAGACCATAGGGAAGGAAACTTATCTATATGGCAGTCTCCCGGTTTTGACGAGAAGTTTATCATTGGAGCTGATGTTTCATTAGGAGTTGGTCAAGACTATTCAGTTGCTGTTGTATTAAATTCAAAAAGACAAATTGTAGCCCTCTACAGGGACAATCATGTTGATCCTGCTGTTTTTGGAAGAGACTTATTTTATCTAGGAAGATACTTTAATAATGCTCTTCTGGCAGTGGAGTCAAACTCTATGGGAGTTTCTACTCTACAAAAACTTAAGGAAATGAAATACGTTAATTTATATTATCAAACTCAGATTGCCAATCTTACAGATGAGGATGGTGTTAGACTTGGTTTTAGGACTACAAGTGCCTCTAAACCAGCTATAATATCTAATTTAAAAAATTGGATTGACAATGACGAAGTCGCCATATGGTCTAGAGATATTGTTAATGAGTTAAGAGATTATGTGTCAGATGATAAAGGGAAAACCAATGCATCTAAAGGGTCTACAGATGACGCTGTAATGGCTCTTGCAATTGCTGCAGAGGTTTATAGAACACATATTCACAGACTGAGTACTGAAAGAGTAGGATTTGATAATATATATATTCCTGAAAGACAAACTAATTGGATTTAATTATGGATAAGACTAAAAACAAAAAAGTTACTGATGAAGAAATAACGAGTATTATTAACGACTCGATTAAACAAGCGGTAGGTAGCTTTTCGTCTGGTTCTGAATTGCAAGAGCAAAGAGAGTCAGCTATAAATTACTATACGCAACAAGCGAAGGGGAACTTATTTCCACAAGGGGTGTCTAAAGTTGTTACTTCAGATACAATGGAAATTGTAGACTCTTACTTAGCTGTAATTTCTGAGCTTATGCTCTCTAATGGTAAAATTGCAAAATTTAACCCATCTGATCCCAGTCAGACAGTAGCAGCAGGTCTTGCATCTGAGTTAACAAACCATTGTATATTTACAAAGAATAACGGTTGGGTACAACTTAACACTTGGATTAAGGCTGCTTTACTTTTTAAAAATGCAGTTATAAGATGGAAGTGGGAAGACTCTTTTGGAACCAAGGTAGAGGAATATGAGAATATTACTGTATTAGAACTTGATGCTATTCTAGCAGAGGGTGATGCAGAAGTTATTGAAATTAAAGTCGGAGACAGTGTAAATCCAGAAACTGGAGAAGAAGTTTATGAATATGTATCTGTAAGAAGAGAAGTAGACAAATCTAAGGTTAGTCTAGAAAATATACCACCTGAATCTTTTATGATCAACAGGGGTGCTACAGATATTGAAAGTGCGAATTTTGTAGGAATACAAACAGAAATGACATTATCAGAGCTTAGAGAAATGGGCTTTGATGTTGACGATGATATAGGTGAGGGTACGGAAGCTAGTAATTTTAGTTTTGATTATGAATCATCTGTAAGACAGTCAATAAATGAAGTAGAGCAAAACTTCCATGAAGATTTCATGGGGATTGCTAATAGGGAAGTAATTGTTACCGAGTCTTGGATCAGAGTTGATCGGGATGGTGACGGTGTTGCTGAACTCAAAAGATTTATAACAGTAGGTGAGGAAGTATTACTAGAAGAATATGCTGATAGTATACCCTTAGCCTCTTTAAACCCAATTGAAATACCATACTCTTTTTATGGAATGTCGATAGCAGATGCAACTAAAAGTGCCACTGAAATTAAGACAACCATAACTAGAGGTATGATTGAGAACGTATATCTGTCTAATTATGGAAGAACATTAGCAGACCCAAATACGGTAGACTTTAGAGCACTACAAAGTCCTGAACCTCATCAGATTATCCCAACTAATGGGTCTCCGATGACTTCTGTGCATACTTTGGTGCCAGCTCAACTAGCACCGTCTACCTTTTCTTTGTTAGAATACATGAATACCGAAAAAGAGATGGCTACTGGTATGACCAGAGCCGCTCAAGGTGTTAATGAAAAACTATTTGACTCAGGGAACTCAGCAGGTAAAATTGCAATGGTGGAACAAGCGTCACAGAAACGCATATCTTATGTTGCACGCAGGTTTGCCGAAACTGGATTTAAAGAGCTATGTAAAGGTGTTTATGATCTTATACTAGACAATTCAGATTCGATATTGAGAGATTACAGTTATTATAATATAACTCCTGAGTCTCTTATACCATTAGATAGCTTAACAGTAGATATAGATGTTGGCGCTAATAGTTCTGCTAATACACAAGAGAATATGATGGTGATGGCACAGCAAGTTATGCCTATGCTATATCAGTCTCCTGAGTCAAAAGGTATAATAAATCCAAAAGCTCCTTTTACAATAGCAAGGCAATTACTGGAGTCTATGGGTATTGAGAATTGGGTTGACTTTATTGTTGATCCAGAAACTCCACAAGGTCAACAGCAAGCTCAAGCAGCTATGCAGGAAGCACAGCAAGGTCAAGAGCAGGAAGCTAAAGAAGAGCAAATGGAGCAACAGAAGATACTCCTTACTCTACAAAAACAAATGGCTGACATTCAAAAGAAACAAGCTGATATGGAACTTGATAGAGAGAAGTTTGAATATCAGAAAACAAAAGATGCTGCTGAGTTACAATTAGAACTTGCACTTGGGGAGCCAACTAAAATTGGATAATTAATCTAGGAGGAGATTATGGATGATGTTGAGTTTGGTCAACATGCTAAACTTATTGTTGAAAATAAAGTTTTTGACGAAATGTTTAACAGAGTTAGATTAAAATATCAAAATATGTGGGCTAGTACAGAGCCACGACAAGGGGACTTACGAGAAAGATTGTATAATACTATTGTAGGTCTCACTGATGTTAAAAGAGAAATAGAGTCTGTCGCCACTTTAGGTGACAATGTTGCATATAATAAGGAGAAGGAGGATTCCAAGTGACAAATGAAGAAAAACAATTACTAACTAACGATTTAGAAATTTTTGAAGTACAACACGGTAATGTGATGAGAGATATCAGAGCTTCTCGTGGAGGTATAATGGTCAGACAGTTAGTAGAACAATTAAATGCTTTAGAATCGGTAATGGATCGATTAAAAGTAAAACTTAATACAGCTAAGGTTACGACCAAGGCTAAAAAATAAAATTAATCTTGGAGGATTGATAAAATGCCAAAAGAAACTACCCAAACGGATGTGAACGAAGGTTTATCTGAAGATGAGATGTTAGATGTTATTGCGGATGACTTTTTCGAAGAAGAAGATCTACCTGAGCAAGAAGCAGATAACACAGAGGAAACTGCAGAGGAGAGTGACGATGCCGAAGCAGAAGAGGCTGAAGAACTAGAGGGAGAGGAGCAGGAAGAAGAGACAGAGGAATCAGAAGATGATGGTGAAGACCTACCTGAAGATGATTCTGAGGGCGATTCTGAATTAGACTTAGATTACTTAGTGCCAGTTAAAATTGATGGTGAAGAATCTGAGGTTACTATGCAAGAATTGATCCGTGGTTATCAGACAGCAGCTCACGCCAATAAAAAGTCCATAGATGCAAGTGAGCAGTTAAAAAAAGCACAAGCACTAGCACAAGAGTCAACCGCTCTTAAAGAGGAAAATGCTAAACTTCTTAATACAACAGTAGATGCCGAAGAAAGGCAACTAGCTGCGTATGATAGGAAGATCCAACAGCTAATTGCTGATGATGATATGTATGAATTGCCTAAATGGCAAGAAGCTCGTAGAGTCAAGGCAAAGGAGATACAAGAGACTAAGTCAAAAGCTAATCAACTTGAGTCAGAAGCTCAAAGTGAACAGCAGGCGAGTTACGATGCAAACCTCCAAGCTTATAAAGAACAAGCAGTGGAACAATTAAACAGCACAATTCCGGGATGGGAAAATTCCTACGATGAAGTTGTAAACTGGGCTGTAAAAGACTTAGGTCTCCCAGATTTTGCTGAAGTAGTTGATCCATCCGTAATCGCACTTATGTATGATTACAAAACTCTTAAAGATGGTCAAAAATCTGCCGTTACTAAACGGAAGAAGGCTCCTGTTAAAAGTGTTAAGGCTAAAAAATCTGCAAGCACAAATGCAAAGGCTAAAGAAAAAGCTGACAACCTTCGCAAGAAGGTATTACAAGGTGGTGCCTCCGAAAACCAACAAGATGAATTTCTTGGGAGTATGGTGGACAACCTTTTAAACTAAAAACTTTTTCTTTTAAATTTAATACTTTATGGAGAAATTGTAAATGGCAATTTTTAAAACAGAGGATACGAAGGGTAAAAAGGAAGACCTCGCATCCTTCATATCGATGATTACAAGGGACGAGACACCGTTCTTATCATCAATTGGAACTAAGAAGGCAACTGCTGTGTACCACGAATGGCAGACAGATTCTTTAGCAGCTCCCGTAGCAAATGCTAAAGCTGAAGGTCTTGACTTCTCAGCGGCTGACACACCATCGTCTACTACTAGACTTGGAAACTACTCTCAGATTCTTGTAAAAGAGATCAAAATCTCAAAGACTTTGGATTCAGTTTCTAAGGCAGGTCGTAATTCTGAATTTGCGTATCAAATGAAGAAGAAAGGTACTGAGCTTAAGCGTGACTTAGAGCATGCTCTAGTAGGTACTAGACAAATCACTACTGGATCA
>Ga0115011_10002053_pt1 | contig 14121 bp, 3 predicted proteins | sample TroAtlMetagenome_2_FD_88705 | JGI IMG/M metagenome (GOLD analysis project Ga0115011, IMG submission 88705) | Marine eukaryotic phytoplankton communities from Atlantic Ocean - Tropical Atlantic ANT8 Metagenome | ecosystem: Environmental > Aquatic > Marine > Oceanic | place: Tropical Atlantic...
GATAACAATAACTTATAATGGAAAACATTGTGGTGCAGGCATTAATCAGTTTAGACAAGACGATGCCGATACCGATTGGACTGAAGGCACCGACGATCCTCAGAATAATCAGTTCCGTTTCTACCTCACGGACCTCGAGACAGGTGAGACCAGTGAACTGAGCACCAGTGGACATCCATTGACAGTTGCAAATGTCACCACTGCTGTACCTGAGGGATTTACAGTCGGTGCCTCTGGCCCAGAAACTTTACGATCCTCATCTAATACTGGATCGTTCTCTAGTTTCTATGAGCATAATCTCAAAGTTGCAATGGTAGCAACGCATAACCGAACACTTTCTCATAGAGATATTCAGGGAACTTACCCTGAAAATAGAAGTGGGTTCGCCCTCGACCCAATGGGTTGGAAGTCTACAGAAGATAGTTCCTTTGTCTTTGTAGATGACGTAGGCAACATAGCACTTGAGGGTGTAAGAGATGAGAACCTACGCAGAATAACTGCTAATACAACTCAAGTTTGGATGTTCGGTAACGGACGAAACGACGGATTTGTACAGCAGAGCATACTTGGTGTACATTCAGAAATTCCTAATAATGTTCTGAATGATAATACTGTAATGAATCCTTACGGAATTTTCTTGACAGGTGAGAACACGACTCACTATCAAACAGGAACTACCTTTGGTGTAGGAAAAGATACACCAGACTTTGGTAATGCATATCACTTATTTGCAGGTGATGTATCGTACATCGAGATTGACTTTAGAGATCCCTTTATTGCCAATAACGAACATATCACTGCACAAGGTGGATATACCTTTGGTGGAAATGTATCCTCTTCGAAAACTGAGCACGACTTTACTCATACTGGATTGCCAATAGACGTGACGAACCTAGTGCCATTCCAGTTCCTCCCTGAGGAAATAGCACCCGTCATTCAGTTCAATATTTTTGCGACTGGTGACCAATTTCATGGAGGAAATAGTGCCCTAAATAACTCTAACTCGCAGATAATAACGAGTATAGATTACGACTGGAGCATGAATGTTGCAGACATCTCACGTCAAGTGATTGACACTGAGAAACATCAGTTCCCCCTGACAGAGATACCTCTCTCAACTCAGATCTTTGAACTTAATGCAAACACCATCACCGCAGACCCTGGTGGTAGCATTATTTCAGACATAACTGCCCCTGGACAGGGATCAGGTAGTAGAATGGATTTGGGTTTCAATGTAGCCACGACAGACGGCAGGACCGAAGTAACAATGAGTCCTGCCATTATACAGTATGGACGTGATCGAATTATCACTCAAGGTGATGATGTTCGATTACATGGTCTCATAGTAGAAGAACCTCTACAGTTTATATTAGCTGAGGAAGACGACACTCCGATTATTGCTGAGCAGTATCAGGGTGAGGGTGGTCTTACCACAGAAATTAGCGAAGACTTGCTTGCAGAAGGCACGTACAATCTTATGATACTTGACTCAGAAATGGGTGGGGAACCATTCTTCTTACAATCAGAAGATGGTGCTGATCTTGATCTCGAAATGTTTGAGGGATATGGAGATTCTATCATAGCAGGGTACGACAATCTGCACGACTTTGTGCTGACGGAAAGGTTCGATACAGTTCAAAACGATGATTGGATTTTGACCCAGAATGGTCATACAATCCTTGCTGATGAACCTATTCGTGCCTCAGAATCTGAGATTATTTTAGACAGTATTAGCAATCCTAGAACGATTGACGATATTGTATTTGACGACTTCATCAGGTTTGATACGCATGACGGAGTTTCGACTCTAGATTGAAAACCTAAATAACAAAGCAACTTTGATGCTTATACTTTTAAAACTTACAGGAGAATAAAATGCCTGCTATCGTAACGAATAAGTTCCGTATTCACAACTCGGAACAATTTCTGGAAGCATTCTCGGAAACTTCGGGAACTAACCAGTACATATTCATCGGTAAGGTGTCTCCTTGGGAAGAACACACAGCAGGTGGTGCTTGTGTCAATATCGACTCTGCCCCACCCTCCCCAACGGACACAGTAGAAAATACTGAATATGGCCATTGGGATGACATGATCCTCGCTAAGAGATGTATCTCTGGCGACGTCTCTCATGTTGTGAATCGTTATAACTGGACCACTGGAACAGTTTATGACCAGTTCGACTCACAGGATGCGACACTTTACAGCAAGCCATTCTTTGTTGTCACTGAGGACTTCAACGTCTATAAGTGTATGTACAACAATCATGGTGCATCTTCCACTGTTATGCCTTCCAGCATTAATACTTCTGCTGGTGTATCGGAGACAACTTCCGATGGCTACAAGTGGAAATACTTATACACAATTACTGCTGCTGATGCTCTGAAGTTTATCACAACTTCCTTCGTCCCAGTAAGACGTGTACGAACAGACGACTTCGCCCTTCTTGGTCCTGATCAGTCTGATGGAAAAGTTTATGTTCCTGACGACGGAACAAACCAGTGGGAGATTGAGAACAATGCTGTGGATGGAGCAATTGACATCATCCTCAGAAATGCTTCTGGTAATGGAGCAGGATATCTCTTCTCTGGTGCAGATGTTTCTTCATCGACCCTCGGAGGTGCAACTCCTGACGTGGTTCTTGACTTCACCAACCATGGTGGTGCCAATCCTACTCAGGATGCCTTTACAGGTTCATCCCTTTATGTTTCACAGTCATCCTCTGCCCCAGGTTTGTTGGCAAAGATTTCTGCTCATAATGGAACGACCTTCACATTAGAGGCAAATACCGGAAACCTTGGCTCACAAGCAGGTGATGCCAATTACACTTACGACCTTACTGCGGCAATGACTGCAGGAGATGATGTTGTTATCGGACCAACTGTTGTCATCAATGGTGACGGCACAGGTGGACTCGCTTATGCGACTGGTTCAAATACCGATGGTATTACCGACATCAATATCGCCGAGGTCGGACAGAATTATCATGTTGCCAATCTGACAATTACTCAGAATGCTTCTGCCACCATTACCACAGATGCTGACTTCCGACCTCTCGTAAGTCCCGTCGGTGGTCACGGATATAACATGGTTGAAGAACTCTTTGGCTATAACGTGATGTTGAACGTAAGACTCGAAGGTTCTGAGTCTAACACCTTTACAGTATCAAACGACTTTCGTAAGATTGGTCTCGTAAGAGATCCGATCCAGCATGCCGATGCTACTGCACTGTTTACTTCTACTCTTGCTGACCAGTGTGTCAAGATCAAGATTGGATCCCAGATTGGTGCGTCAGCAGACTATTACCTTCCTGACCAAGAAGTTATTGGCTCCTTGTCAGGTTGTAAGGCATTTGTCGTTGACTACAATAACACTGCTGATGCGAATACAGCAGGAACTCTTGGATCGGGTACTGATCCTCAAATCTACCCAATGCTCCGTGTTACTGAGATTACTCGTGGTGCTAATGGTACCACAGGTTGGGATGGTGTTGCTGGTTCTTTCCAAGTTGGCGAGAGAATTATGCGTATTACCACAGGTGACCCAAGTGGTGTTGCCACTGACCCAGTTACCGCAGCAAACGATGCAACCTCATCGACAGTGGTTTTTGACCCACCTGACATGAAGAAGTATCGTGGGGACATTCTTTATGTAGAAAATCGCTCGCCTGTTTCACGTGCTAGCGACCAGGTTGAGGATATCAAACTTATCGTTCAGTTCTAATCACTTGGGGCAGGTGACTGCCCCAGAATAAGAGTTACGGATGCCAGTACAAGATTCACTAAATTTTACCTCAGGTCCTTACTTCGACGATTTCTCAGAACTCAATAATTTTTACCGAGTTCTGTTCAGACCTTCGTACGCAGTTCAGGCCAGAGAACTTACACAATCGCAGACGATTTTACAGGATCAAATCACGAAGTTAGCCAATACCCATTACTCCGATGGCGACCTAGTCGCTGGTGGGGGTCTAGTAATAGATACGGGTTTGGCGTCTATAAAATTAGAAAATCAATTCGACTCCGTCGATATTGTAGCGAATGCGTTCCAAAATACAGTGATATCTGGTGCGTCTGACACCACTGGTACAGCCAGAGCATATGTCATAGGTGTTGTTCCTCGCGATGCCGAAGACATGAATACTCTTATAGTTAGATACTTTACTGACAAACAGTTTGGTGACGGGATTACGGTTTCTACAGACGATGACTCGGTACAGGCAACTACAACTTCTGCTACTGGTCCCTCTAAGATTCCAAATGCGTCAAATGTTGCTTCATTGGTATCAGTTCAGGAATCCACATATTATATGTCTGGGTTCCTGAACTATGTCCCGGAGCAATATCTGGTGCTTGAGAAATATTCCGATGCCCCTGATTACTCAGTCGGATTCTACATCGATGAAATTATCGTCGACGAAAATGATGCCAATACTTCACCTGCTTTTCCTGGAGTAGATATTGGCAGAACTCTCCTTGATCCTGCTAACGGGTCATACAACTTCAATGCTCCTGGTGCCACAAGGTATAGACAAAAACTTGTCCTATCAAAACGTGACTACCGAGGATCTGGATTCGTTGGAAATACTTTTGATAGAGATGCCAATACAAAATTTCTAGAGTTATTCAGAATCTCAAATGGAGTTATTGCTTCCTCATGGGTAAGTGAAGATCCAGTAAACATTTGGCACGACACTAAAGAACATGAGAGAAAATCAATTAAACGACAAACTCTTAGCCTTAGTCAAAACTTCGGGGTTAAGGGTACAACGAATGCGCAATCAGTTGCAGTCATATCCGGAAACGGAACATCTTTCGAGTCCGATTTCAAAGTCGGTGATATTGTATACTTGTCCAATCAAAGATACTACGGAAACGGAACAGTTTCAACAAACGGAACTGGTTTCGTCATAGGGACAAATACGCAGTTTCTTACAGATTTTGATATTGGTAAAAAGATTAACATATCGAACAAAGACTATGAGATAGTTGCAGTTGCTAATGATACGGAAATGTATGTTAATAAGCAAACTGAAAAATATCTCAGTGACCAACCTTACGTAGTCTCACCAGCAAAAGGTGCTAACGTCGTGGCAGTTGCCAACGATACACAGATGACACTCAACGCACTCGTTGGTGATGGTACTACTCAAAACATTGTAAACTCAAATACTTACTCACTGCATGTAGAACCAGGGATAGTACAGTTAGGGAATACTACTGTAAACTATCAAAGGACAGAGACTATTCCTATCCGTGCGCCAAGAGAGTTACAATACCTAGACAAAGTTTCAGTTGGATTGCCCCTGTCAAATTACTTTTTGACCTCAGGTACAGGTGCACCGAACTCAATAGATGCTGAGAATCTGGATCAGGTTCTCTACTTACATTCCTGCATACAACCAAATACTGCATCACAAACTCAGTTGAATAGTACGGTTGTTGCGACTGCACGTATGCGTGACTTTGTGCCTATCAATGTAGAAAATGTTGACCAAGGCAAAAATGAATACGCAGCAGTCCTTTGGAATATCAAGCCAACTACACTAGCAAATACAATCGGGTCCGTAGCAAACCTAACTTTTATCTCACTTAACGGACCTACTGCGGCACTCGATGATGCCTACAATGGCGTAACCATTGAATTTACAGATGGATCATTGAAAGGGCAGAGAACAAAAATTACAGATTATTTTCAGAATACTTCTTGTGTCGTAGAGGAAATGCCTAACGAACCTCTCCCAGGAGATGGCTATCGTTTTATTTTCCAGACAAAAGATGTAAAAGCAATTTGCGTCCATAATGGGCTATCGGTTCCCACACGATTACAGATTTCGGCTAATAATGGTGTGGATTCGAAAGGTGGTTCTGTCTTACTTTCTCAGAGTCAGGAATCACAATTTCTATATGAACTTCCGTTTGAAGTGAACTCTATACGTGATGAGAATGGAGTAATCAATACCAAGTACACTAGTAGAAAAGTACAAAATACTAATGTTACTGGAGGTGTAGGTCTTACACGTTCGCTCTCAGTCTCAGCACCAGCAGGGTTTACATTCCCGGAATTTGATAATGCTGATTTGGACGCAAAGACTGCGAGAGAGTTATTCGCTATATTTGTTACAGGTACATCGGATACACTAGCAACACCTGTCGGTAACTCTCTTAACTTCTCTTCTTCATATGATACGGTCTCACTGTCAGGTGGTGGTGCGGCAACAAAAGCAAAAGAAGTTACCTTTACAGTACAAGATGCTGGTTCAGCATCCAACGTAGATGTCTATTATGCCGCAGAGACAGAAACTCCTGTGGTACCAAAGCAGAAAACTTTGGTCGAGAGTGCATCTATGATTATCACAGATCCTAATAAAGTTTTAGGACTGATTGATAGTTTACAGACGATTGATGTTTTTAGAATCAGAGCAGTTATTGACAGTCAGGTTGACGCAAGTGGTACACCAAATGCGTTAAATCCTTCTGACCTTAGTGCCGCAGGAACAGGTTCGGCAATGTCAGGTGCGAATACAATTTACGCAACTGAGAATTACGAAATGTATACGGGCATGGAAGACAACTACTATGAGTGGGGTGGTGTCAAACTTATTGGCAAACCTCCAACGGGTCAGATCGGTATCGTATTTGATTACTTTGCTCATGTAGATTCAGGAGGTTCTTACTTCTGTATTGACTCATATCCCAACTCAATACCAAGGGATGAGTTGCCTGTGCATGTATCTGCCTCAGGTAGAAAATACAGACTGGCTAACTGTCTTGACTTTAGACCACAAAGAAATAACTTAGGTATCTCGAGTTCATCACAAAATACAGATCCAGTTGCATCAGAAACTATTGACGATACGGGTGCGATTTGGACCAATGAGTTCAAGAAGTTTCCAAGTGTTGAGTATGGCATTAGCACAAGTGTTGCCTACTTTACAGCACGTAATGATACTGTGATAATCGATAGTGAGAAGGAAGTCGAGAAACTTGTAGGAACTGACTCTGCCAAACCTTACGCACCAGTTCCAAGAAAATCACATTACGAACTATTAGATGTAACGACATTAGCATATTCAGGGCACGTCAGTGATATAAGAGTTTTACCAGCAGATGCCGAGGTAAACCCATTCTATGATTTGGCTGTAAACTTCGCCAATCAAAATATGAACGATGCCCACCCGAGTACAGTATTTACTGCCTTTGACAACTTTGAGGGGCACGGCAAATCCGACATAGAAAATATTGACTATGCGGCCAGTATCGATACATATGAGAATACGGTGCATCCAAAAATTGTACTGAACTCTTACGACCTTGAGTACTCAAGTATCGCATCGAAGAACGTAGACTCTTATCCTTCAATCGTACTCGCAGAAGCAGTAAATGATAATACAGTTTTTACAAATCCATTTTATACCAATACGGTTCCGATCAATCCTTTTGGTCGGTCATCGTTCAGAGGTCAAATAAGTATCACACCTCAGTTCAACAACTGGTTCGATGATACGGTTAGACCTTCGACTATTATCAATACAATCGGTGAGAATGACGCATTTGAAAAGTCAATCGTACCTTACAAAGATGCAGTAATGAACATGCATCAGTTTCACTGGTACGGGGTTCACTCACTGAGACTGACACAGAGACCTAAGACAACTCGACAATATTCACTGAATAGTGAAGATATAATGCAACCAGTTGCCCCTGTTCAGTTTGATGAGCAAGTCGGTGGCGTAGTTCGCAGAGACTTGTCAACTGCCTTTTACATGCCAAAGCAAACTATTTACTTTTCTGCTGAGGGTATGAAGGCACACGCAAATCTCTATGCTTACTTTGACAACGAAAGAATCGACCTTGACTTCGTACGATTCGCAAAAGTAATTAAGTTTGATGATGAGAATATTGCGACTGCTCTATATGACTCTGGTGAAGAGGTGCGACAGGCAGTTGGACTTGAGACTGCTGTTGGTATTGTAGTTGCTATCGCAAAACCAAGTGCGAATCAAACTTCACTTTACGTCATTCAGACTTCTGCTCAGGACTTTAGTACTGACTCAGTTGATACGGTTGACGGTCAAGAATCAGGTGCTAGAGGTCAGATCCTTACGATTGAATCAGCACCGACTGCACTTGCAGTAGATCAGTTTGGAATTGTTGCTGGTGCATATGACTTGCCAGCAGGTAGATTTACTGCGACTGATAAAGTTTTCCGTATCACAAATGCTGATGATAATGATCCGAATGCAGTTGAGACTACGTTTGCAGAGACAACCTTCTACGGCAAACCTTTCTTGCCGAACAATGCAACTACACGAGAGACATTAAAACGTAGAGCAGATAATAGTGATCCGAATGTTTATTACACTGAGGTTGAACGACAAAAGAATACTGCTCAGTTCAAAAGGTGTTTTGCGCAAGAGATGTATGTTGATCCATCAGACTACCCACGTGGGTTGTTCTTGACGGGTGGATTTTGCTACGTAGCAAACAGTGATTCTTTTGCCAATACTGGTTTGCCTTTGAAAATCTCAATGAGACCTATGGTGGATGGTTTCCCATCCCCGAGTGAAACTCTCCCATTCTCAGAGGTTCTCATACAGGCAACTGAAATTACACAGGTAGTTACACCTGATACTGCCAATGATGATACACAGACTGCATTTACATTTGTCAATCCTGTTTATCTCAAACCAGGAAAAGCATATGCTCTGTGTTTTGACTCTGACAATCCTGAGTATCGATTGCATATGGCAAGGGTCGGTGAGACATTACTGAACGAAGAGCATAGAGTTCCAAGATTTAAATATTTCCTTGGACTTTGGAGAACGAACAACCATGGTAGGTGGGATAGAGATAACAATACAATACTAACAATAGACCTACACCGAGCAAAATTTTACAGCACTCCGAACTCTGCGGCATTCTTCAATGTCAAGGACTTCCCAACAGTTAATGCTGCGTATGACAGTTTCTATGTCAGAGCACCTTACATGACTTTTGGAAATGTTGCTGAACCACATTTTACATACAGGTCTACATCAGTTGCGACTGGAACAGATCTGGCATACTCAACTTTCGAAGCAAATGAAAACTATCAGTTTGGAATCTTTGGACGTGAGAATCAACAAAGAGTAATGGCAAATGATTCAAATACATTTGTCATCAACGTGAGTATGCAAACTTTTGATGATAGAATTTCTCCTGTACTTGACAAAGATCAGATGAAACTGATTACGGTTGAGAACATAATCAATGACGCAACTCTGACTGGCACAGATTTTATAGTTGAGAATCCAGGACTGGGTTATGATTACGATACAACTGCTTCTGGTAATACAAATGCTACCATTGCACTGACGGGTGGCCAAACCTATGCAAATGGTTTAGAGATTACAGTAGCAGAACTTATCGTTGGCCCAGGTGGACGTGTTCTCGGAGTTGATGTAACAAATCAGGGTACAGGATACACAGGAAACGTAAGTGCTACAGTTGTGCAGAAGTCAGGTGCGACACCTCCTTCTATTCCTGCAGTCATAAGAGTCAAGTCAGAACTTGATCCTTATCAGGGCAACTGTAAGTCGAGATACATTTCTAAGATTTTCGAGGTAGGTTCACTTATCCCACCTAAAGGTCTTAGAGTCATGGGTGAGGGTGTTCGACCAGGAGGCACAGATATACATGTGTACTTCAGGGCAGTATCTGGATTTAGTAAAGAGAAGATCTATGATGCAATGTATCACAAACTCGAAGGCACACAAAATAAATATGTATTTGGTGATGGTATAACAACCTTCGGTTGGCAGACAGCAAGTGACTTTATTATAAGAGACGCAGACCAAGTGGTGTATGATACATACTCTACTTTCCAGGTCAAGGTTGTCTTTACATCTGCTGACTCAACTACTGTCCCATACTTGAAATCGCTAAGATTTTTTGCTTTCTCATAAGGTAGATAAATGTCTGAAGATGCAAATAACGCAGTAACTAATGCTGATAACGCAATAGCAAATACACTCGATCCGATGATCGAGATTACCCAAGCAGATACACTTGACCAGTTTAGACAAGGTTTCAATGCTGTAGTAAATCTGATCAATCATTCTATCACTGATCAGAATACAATAAACCTTGACCATAGACTTGCAGGTGGTAATCTGTTTTTCGGTAATACTATTGTGATGCGTGGACCACAGGGTCAGTTTGCCGCAGGAGATATCACATGTAACAATATTGTACTGACGGGTGATATTACGGGTACAATCAACTACATTGCTGATGACGATAATTCTACTATGATAAAACTCGATGGCACAGATCCTTCCATCGATGACGAAACGATCAAATTTTATGCTGGTGGCATCGTGAATGAGATTGCTACCATGCAGAATGATAGAACAAGAATTTTTACAAACTTTACGGCAGAGGCAAATGCTAATGTCGAAGGTCAGTTTTATATAAATGGAGATGCTTTTGCATATGGTAATACTGAGTTTATTGGACCAATAAAAATACCACAAGGCACTACATCGAATACCGCAGGTCTCGAGGGGCAATTTCGATTAAATACTGAACTTAATATTCTTCAGTTCTATGACATAGATGACGGGTGGGTGAATGCCGCAGGCACACTTGCAGATTTAGAAGGAATAGATCTATCAGGAGCGAGCACAAATGACGTGCTTACTTGGAATGGATCTGCATGGATCGCACAAGTAGTTACGCCAGTCGGTACTTCAGGGATCGAAGACCTAGCAGATGTAAACCTTGGTACGCCAGCAGTTGGTGATAGACTTTATTGGAATGGGTCAGCATGGACAGCAAAGTCTATGTCGATTCTAGAGTTGACTGACATAAATGCAGATCTTCCTGCAACTGATGGTCAGGTTTTACATTACAATCAGGCGAATGACAAGTGGACACCAAATACGGTTGCCAATACTTCTCTCAAAACTATTGCATTGAATGAGCCAGCGAATACAGTTGTCGTAACTCGACAAAATAATTCAGAGGCAACAATGAATATTGCACCATTGTTTGACACGATTACAAGATTTGCTGATGTTCATACAGCAGGTCTGGTGCAAGACTCAATGCTCAAATGGAATGCAACGAACAATCGTTGGGAGGCAGGTCAAGATTCTGGTGCGGCCAATACATCAACTGCGCATGCTGTTGTAAATCCACAGACAAGTGCAAAGGCAAATACAGTTACCTTTACCAGAGAAGATGGTACATTCTTCGACTGTAATTTTACACCAATGTTTCAGACAGTTGATAAGTTGGGTGATGTCAATACGACAGTTTACCCTCCTGCTCACCACCAAGTGTTACGATGGGAATCGAGTATTGAGCAATGGATTCCTGGTGATGTTGAGGCAACATTTGTTGACTTGTCTACAAACAAACTTAGAGAACTTTCTGACATTGATTTGCCTGCAGATCCGACTACACTTACAGACAACTATGTCCTGAAGTGGGACTCTGCTTCACAAAAGTGGGGTGCTGAAGAAGATGTCAATGATCCATCACTTTTTCAACTTGGCATATTCCAGGATGTAAATACAGCAAACGCATCAGCAACACCAATCAAGTCATTGTACTTGAGATGGGATGAGGTAAACTCAGAATGGTATGCAGGTCCTTGGGCAGCAAATGACATGCCTGAACTTGGTGACCTTGCAGATGTTGATTATCCTTATCCTTTGGTTGATAAACCTCAGCATGATCAGATATTAAGGTTCGATTCCAATGACAATAAATGGAAACCAGGCAATGATGTGATGACAGAGATCGGTTCATTCGGTCTCAACAGACTTGCTGATGTAGATATAATTACTAATGCTCCAACTGAGGGGCAGTTACTAAAATATGATTCGGCAAAAGGTAACTTTTTACCTGCTGACGATACTTCATACTTACAGATTCTTGGCACGATAACGATCGATGCCATGAACGATGTCGATACGATGACCGCAGGGAAGTCGGTAGGTGACGTTCTCAGATACGACGGCACGCAATGGACTGCATATAGTTTGCCGTTGGCGCCAAACGTCCTTGCTGACATACCTGATGTAAGTGCAACACCTGCGACCGATGGTCAGATTCTGAAGTACAATACAACTTCTTCAGAATGGGAACCAGCAGATGAGTACAGTTACACTTTAGATATAACCACGAATAGTATTTTTGAGTTGATGGATGTCAATACTACAGGTCTGGCAATCGATGATGTTTTAAAATGGACAGGAACCTCATTTGAACCTGCTTCGTTAGTTGATCCAACTTATACACTTGAGGATCTGACTAATGTATCCCCAGGACCTCCTAGTGTAGGACAGGTTCTGAAATGGGATGGTTCACTTTGGGCACCTGCCCCTGATGCTCAACTCGAACTTGGAAATCATTTTCTCCAAGAACTACAAGATGTGGATGCACTGAATGGTGCAACCGAAGGTGACCTGTTAGTTAAAGGTGCAGGATTAATGTGGGAGTATCGTGACTTACCACAGGCCATTGGTTCAATAAATAATCATAATGATGTTGATCATAATACTACTCCAGTTGACGATAATGTTTTAGCATATGATACAACTTCAGCAAAATACATACCGACTACTGTCGAGTCACTGACAAGAGCAAAATCCTCTGCCCCTGCTACTTCAAAAGGTAGTTCAGGTGATAAAGCAGGAATGATTGCTTATGCAGGTGACTATTTTTACTGGTGTGTTGCTGATTTTGATGGTACAACAGATATTTGGAAACGAGTTCTAGCAACAGATACTTCTTGGTAAGGAATAAATGGCAGGATATACACCTCTTGTAGCAATAACAACTGTAGATACGATAAGTACCTTCGATGATTGGAGGGTGCTAACCAACCAGACCATCTCAAGGGTGAATAATGCCGTTTCTTCAAATACATCATCAGACTATTCCGAACTTATCTCACGTCTCATAGTCAGAGACGAAACTGCATCCTTCGTTGCCAACAATATAACTGGCAACAATATGACCGCAAATGTAAACTATTTTGCTTTGGCAAATGGTGAGCAAGTTAATACAAATACAGCAGTTACTACATCAGGTTTCTATGTCGGTACTTGGGATTCATCATCAAATACTTATGGATCAGGAGCAGGAACTGCTCTTGTAAATCCAATAACTGATCCTTCAGGAATCAGGTCTTTGGTCTGTCGTACTACAGATGCAATATTGCTACCTCGTGGTACAGCAGGTCAGGCACCACTTAATCCTGAAGCAGGGATGCTACGTTACGATACAACGATGGGCACCCTTACATACTGGAATGAATCTACCATTAGTTGGAAGACACTGGGTGGTGGAGAACTTGGTGACCGAGATGTTGATACAGTAATCACAGTTGAGAATGCACCAGGAACTGACGAAGATACAATCTCAATGTACGTCGGTAATACTGGCCAGGCATTTCCTGTATTTACAATCAATGCCGCAACAACGAATACTACAATCAATGCTATCTTCAAGGACTACGTTCTTTTCGAAAAGGACATTACCATTTCTGGTAACCTAACTGTCCTTGGTCAGCAATCATCTATTGACGCAACCTCACTCGCCATCGAAGACAAACTGATTAACATCGGTATGGTCAATGGTTTGAGAAATGGTTGTGTAGGTTTAAGTGACGGAGCGAACCTCAGAATCAGAATGCCAAACATCCAGACCACGACTGGTACTGGAGCACAGGTTCCTCATGGACTTAACGTAGGTGAAACAGTTTGGGTTACAAATATCAATGATATTCAGAATACACCTGAAGGACTTTACGTTGTAGAAGCAGTTCACGACATATATGAGTTTACGATTGAGAATGTAGATGGTACTGCTATAGGTACCATCGTCGGCACATTCTCACCAACAGTTTCTTGGGCAGGTCCACAAACTGATGCCGCAGTATCAGGTGGTGGTGTAATGATTGCTGGTAACACAGAGCATAGTTTGACTTGGACTGATACTGATCAGTACTTTAGATTCTCAGACAATATGAGAGTAGATAATACTGGTGCTTTCGGACTTCCTGTTGGTAACAATGATCAACGTCCATCACAAAGTCTCGGTGCAGGTTCTGGTTCAAATGATTACA